>Ga0194128_10000200_pt1 | contig 112242 bp, 106 predicted proteins | sample TA2KigCa65mmetaG_FD_148650 | JGI IMG/M metagenome (GOLD analysis project Ga0194128, IMG submission 148650) | Freshwater microbial communities from Lake Tanganyika, Tanzania - TA2015037 Kigoma Deep Cast 65m | ecosystem: Environmental > Aquatic > Freshwater > Lake | place: Tanzania: Lake...
CATTCCTGTCGCCTCAACCGCATCAATCCCTTCGATTATCTGTTGGCCATCGCCCAACATCCCGAGCAAGTCAACGCACAACCTCAGGCTTGGTTGCCTTGGAACTATCCAAAGCCGACCACTGACTCCAGTTGACCCTCTTAGCCTGCTCGACCGCCCCGCTGCCATCGGTGTGCATTCATCCCGCCGTTTCCATCAGCGCCAGCCATTTTTTCGGCGCTTGCACGCTTACCGAAAGCACACACTAATTTGGGGTAGCGCTGGCGCATACGATGGACTGCCACCGCAACGGAGCGCTCGCTGAGGCCCAGCGCCGCCGCGGCCTGAGCATATCCGTCTGGCTCCGGGCCCTCCGCGATGAACGCCTTCAACACTTCGTATTCGCGTTCCTTGCCGGCGTGGATAAATTCGCCACGTACATTCAAAAGCGCGTGTTCCAGCAGCAGCAAACCCCAGCGCCGGTCAAAAAGTTTGTCCGGCGAGCCCGAATTGTGAGCATGAATGGCGTGCGCCTGCTCAGCACCCTCCCAGTCGAGCGAGCGCGGAAGCTCGTCTCCGCCCCGCTTCGCCGCATGGGCTTTCTCTTTCTCGTCCGCCAAAAAATGTTTTAGTGCGCCGAGCAGGAACGTGCGAAACTTCCCTTTTCGAGGGTCGGCCGAAGCAAATGAGTTTTGACGAAGCAAACGGACAAAGAACTCCTGGCAGAGGTCCTGAGCATGATGCGGAGATCGCCCCGAATACCGCAGAAAAGAATAAAGCGGATGCCAATACTTCGCGCAAAGCATCTCGAGTGCGAGCCGTGCTGCGGGCGAATCCTGGCCAGCGAGCATCACCAAACTCCAGGGCGTCTTGCTAAAATGGCCGGCCGTTTTCATACGCTCGAAAAGATGACAAAGGTGGCACGCTCAATTCGGTGATAAGCCGCCATGGAGTTCTTTGCCCGATCGAGTGGAGGATTAGTCAGGAACGATCTCAAAGCTAGCAGATAGCCTCCGGCGTTGAGCTTTGAAACTCCGCAAGTCAGCGCCAACCGGCGACCGGCAGGCTTCGCACGTCTTCAGCCGTCGTTTGTTTTTTGATGTGCCTAGGCATGGCGCGGCGGATATGCTTGCCTGCAGAATGAACACGCCGGAGTTTGTCTCGCGGCGTTCGCCGAAGACGTTGGGAGAGATGCTCCAGTGGCTTGAGGACTACCGCCGTTGGTTCCCGCTCACGAAGGCGCAACGCGAGGCGCGGCGCGACCGGAAATGCGACGTCGAGTTTGTGCTGTGAATTGTGACGCGCAACGCCGCGCCCGCATAGAGTGTATCATCATGCTGCGATGTTCTCGATCACTTGGAGGTCCCCAGCGGAAAGTGTGAAGTGGCGGCTTTCGAGATCTTCGCGCATGTGATTCATATTGGTTGTGCCAGTTAGCGGGAGCATGCCAGCTTGAAGTGCGAAACCAAAGACGACTTGGGCTGGCGTTTTGCCAACGCGTGTTACGATCTGGCGGAACCGCGCCGCTTGCAGTTCCTTCACGTTCGCTGTGAGCAAAGAAAAGCCTTGATACGCGATTCCCTGGCGACGGCAAAATGTCCGCACGTCGGAGTCCCAGCGCGTGCGCGCAAAGCATCGGTTTTGAACGAACGACGGCTTGACCCGCGCGAAAGTCCACAGTTCCTCGATCTGATCGAGCGAGACGTTGCTGATGCCGAGGGCGAGCGCTTTTCCGGAGGCGTGCAACTCCTCCATCGCGCGCCAAACTTCTTTATCGACGCTGGCAAGGCCGTGATAGGTGGACAGTCCATGAAGCAAATACGAGTCGATCAGGTTAGTACGCAGGTGTTCCAGAGAGCTGTCGAACGACTGCTGCACCTGCGCCGGCGGATCAGCCCGCGGGTCATACGGGAGCCGGTGATCCTGGCTGCTCTGATACGTGAATTTCGTTTGGATGAAAAGCTCATCGCGCCGGATGACTCCGCTGGCAATGGCCGAAGCAATCGCAGCGCCCGCGGCTGCTTCGAAGTAATGGCGGCGCTGATTCGCGGTGTCAATTCCGCGAAGTCCAGTTTCAATGGCGAGGCGTGTCAGACGCTCGGTCGCATCTTCTTTCCAGGCCGTTCCATAGATGAAATCGGGAATCATCGATCGAGACTAACAGTTCCATCAGCGGGCGAATAGGCTATCGCGTACTTATGACCTCGGGACTTGGACCGGCGAGACGCACTGTCCTACCACTGGAGCATTCGTCGTCGCGCCAGCGTCTTGGGCTGCGGCAGTCCTCTGCCGCTTTGGACCGATGCGACCCCAAAAGCGCCAGAGGACTGGCGCAGTCCAAAACCTGGCGGACTTTGGACGTTCCAGTCCCTGGAGAATTCAGGGACGAGCCGTTCCCTGTCCCTTGCTGACGGACCGACGAACTTTTGTATTCAAATCAAGACCGTTTTGAATTCCACATCCCCCCAACAAACGCTAAGGTCAACCGCGCATGGATCATAAGACTTCCAGTCAGACTCTCAGCCGTCGCCAACTTCTCGGAAGAACCAGCGCCGCTGCAATTGGCGCCATGTTTCTGCGTGACTCAATTGGCGCGGCGAATAACCCTGCTTCAAACGTCGAGGATCGTGGCGCAAAACTTCGCATCGCGAGCCTTCGTGGCTTCCGTGTCGGAACCAAGGCTTATTTCAAGATCGAGACCAACGCCAACATCACGGGCTGGGGTGAAGTCACTGGGCTCGATCCAAACGTCGCCATCGCGCTGGCAAACTCGCTCTTCGAATTGTTGAACGGTGAAAATCCAACGCGCATCGAGCATCTCTGGCAGAAGCTTTATCGGTCGCACCGCGATATGCGGGGCGGTCCTTTCATGACGCATGTCATCTCCGCGATCGACATGGCGCTTTGGGATATCACGGGCAAGGCGTGGGGTGTTCCTGTCTATCGTCTTTTGGGCGGCCCGACGCGCGATAAAATCCGCGTGTATCCAACCGCGAAGGCGCACAAGACAGGCACTGGCGGTCCGCACCCGTTCTCCGGCAATCCGCCGGAAGTCATGGAATTGGTGAAGCGCGTTAAGGAAACGCGCGAACGCGTTGGACCCGACGGCACCGTGATGTTCGACGCACATTGCGCCGTCCCGCCGCCGATGCTCATTCAGTTTGCCAACGCTATCGAACCGTATGATGTGCTCTTTATCGAGGAGCCGGCGGTGCCAGGAAATATCGAAGTGTTCAAGCGGCTCAAGCAATCGATCCGTGTACCACTTGCGACTGGGGAACGTGATCGAGCGATTTGGGGCATGCTGCCGTATCTGCAAGAGCGCGCCATTGATATTCTTCAACCCGATTGCGGTCACACGGGAGGGATCACGCAAATGAAGAAAGTTGCCACGCTCGCCGAGGCATACTTCGTGCCGCTTGCGCCTCACAATACTTGTTCGGAGCTTGGCTTGACTGCGAGCATGCACGTCGCCGCCTCAGTCCCATTGTTTCTCATTCATGAAGCTTACCTGGACGGACACATTATGCCGCCCGGAGTCGCGAAGAAGCATTGGGACGTCGGCAAGGATGGATATGCGTCGCTGCCGGAAGGCATTGGCCTCGGAGTTGAAGTAGACGAATCAATGTTCGAGAAAGTGAATGCCGATCCCAAGCGCGTCTTCAGATGGCCCACGCCCAAACAACCAGATGGTTCAGTGACGGATTATTAGGCCTGATGAAACACGGCGTTGCGCATTGGAGCGCGGACAGCCTTGTCCGCGGATGGCTGCGTCGCGACACAACGCGCGGACAAGGCTGTCCGCGCTCCAATGCCGAATCGTGAAAGGTCGTTTATTCAATCGCTTTCGGGTCAGCCGCCGCCGAATGCTGACTTCGTCTGGCAAGGTTGCGCTAGGCAGCTTCTTTCTGGCGGAGCATCTACAGGCGGCCGATAATGCAGGCGCGAATGTCGCGGATCGAACTTCGGCAATTCGCATTACCGGTCTCAAAGCGATTCCCGGAGGTCCAAAAACATTTCTCAAGATCGAAACCAATCACAAGATCACCGCGCTTGATCCGGCGGTGGCGTGCACGCTCGCCAATTCATTGTTCGAATTGCTCGACGGCGAGAACCCAACACGCATCGAACATCTCTGGCAAAAATTGTATCGCGCGCATCGAAACTTGCGTGGCGGCGCGCACATGGTGCATGTCATTTCAGCCATTGATATGGCGCTTTGGGATATCACGGGCCGGCTTTGGGGCGTGCCGGTTTATCCGCTGCTCGGAGGGCCGTGCCGCGACCGAATTCGCGTTTATCACACGCCCAAAGCGCGCAAAGTTCCACCAACCGACGTCTTCCCGCATTCGGCAAATCCAGCCGATATTGAACGGATCGTCAGCGCGATTAAAGCAGCGCGCGCAGCCGTTGGACAGGACGGGACAGTAATGTTCGACGCGCATTGCGCGATACCGCCGGCGACGTTAATCCAACTGGCCGGCGCGATTCAGCCATATGACGTGCTGTTCATCGAGGAAGTCGCAGTCCCGGGTAACATCGAGGTCTTCAAGCGCCTGAAAGCAGCGATCAACATTCCGCTCGCGACGGGCGAACGCGACCGCACGATTTGGGAAATGATTCCATACCTTCAGGAACGCTGCATCGACATCCTTCAGCCTGACTGCGCGCACACGGGAGGCATCACGCAAATGAGGAAGATTGCGGCGCTTGCCGAGGCTTACTTCGTTCCCTTAGCGCCCCATAATACCTGCTCCTTTCTCGGACTTTCAGCCAGTCTGCATGTGGCCGCTTCCATTCCGCTCTTTCTGATTCATGAAGCGCACCCGGACAATCCCGGCTTTAATCGGCCCGGCATTGCGCGCACCGCGTGGGCAATTGACAGGGACGGTTACGTGGGCCTGCCGCAAGGACCGGGCCTCGGCGTTGAGGTGGATGAAGCCGCGATGAGTCGCGTCAACGCTACTGCGCCGTGCTCGAACTCAGCTCGCACGGCGGACAGCGCAGCGCGCTGTCCCTGCCAGTCGCTGTTCATTCGATGGACCCGAACAGATTGATCATCTTCGCCAAAGCGCCGCGGCCGGGTTTTGTGAAGACTCGGCTGGCCGCAGCTCTCGGAGACTTGGAAGCAGCTAAAGCCTATCAAACTCTTGTCGAGGTTTTGCTCGACAATCTCAAGGACCTGCGCGAAGTGGAACTGCGCTTTTCTCCGGACGACGCGTTGCCCGAGATTCAGAGGTGGATACGCGAATCTTGGCGAGCCCGACCGCAAGGCGCCGGTGACTTGGGGCAACGGCTCACAGCGGCGTTCGCTGACGCTTTTGCGTCGGGCGCGGAACGAGTCGTGATCATTGGTTCCGATTGCCCAGCTGTGACAATGGAAGACATTGGCCAGAGCTGGACGGCCTTATTGACCCACGATGTTGTCCTGGGCCCGGCCACTGATGGAGGTTATTGGCTAGTTGGTTTGCGCGAGCCTCACACCACGCTGTTCTATGGCATCGCATGGAGCACGGCGGCCGTTCTTCAGCAGACGCTCGAGCGCACCAAGGCCGCCGGTTTGGATGTCCACTTCTTGCGAGAACTCGCGGATGTCGATACCGAGGCTGATTGGTCTGCGTTTGTACAGCGGCAACATTCAAATCCCTCTTGATTTGCGGTCGATGACCTTTACTTTCCTCGCATGTCTGTTACGGAAACGAGCTCAGTAAAGTCAGCCAAAGCATCCTCTGAACATTCAGGCGGTGCGTCACAGCACGCGCCGGCCTTGGGTCATCCCGATCATTTCGTGCGCCGCCATATTGGCCCGAGCACGGAAGAAATTGGTCAGATGCTCCATTTGCTGAATTTGGCGAGCTTGGACGAACTGATTGACAAAGCCGTTCCGCGGCGGATTAGAACCGGCAAGTCGCTCAGTCTCCATCGAGCCCGTGGCGAGTACGAACTTCTCAGTGAGTTGCGTGGCATCGCCTCCAAAAACAAGGTCTTCCGGTCTTACATCGGGATGGGTTATTACGATTGCATCACGCCGCCGGTAATTCAGCGGAATATCCTGGAGAATCCCGGCTGGTATACCCAATACACGCCATATCAAGCTGAAATCTCGCAGGGCCGGCTCGAATCGTTGCTGAACTTTCAGACGATGGTCATCGATTTGACCGGACTGGACATTGCCAACGCTTCACTGCTCGACGAAGCGACCGCCGCGGCCGAAGCAATGACGATGTGCTACGGATTGAAAGGTAACGAACGCAAGAAGCGCTTCTTTATCTCGGAGATTTGCCATCCGCAAACGATCGATGTTGTGAAGACGCGGGCTGTTCCGCTCGGGATCGACGTCGTGGCTGGCGATCATACTTCTTTCAAATTCGGGGCCGACATCTTTGGGGTTCTAGTCCAGTATCCGGCCACGAACGGCGCGATTTATGATTATCGCTCCCTCATCGAGGCGGCCCACCAAGCCGGCGCGTTGGTTATTGTTGCCGCGGATTTGCTCAGCTTGACCTTGTTGACGCCGCCCGGGGAATTCGGTGCGGATGTGGCGGTAGGCAGCGCGCAACGCCTCGGCGTTCCGCTTGGTCACGGCGGGCCGCACGCGGCTTTCTTCGCGACGCGTGATGCTTTCAAACGTCAGATGCCTGGCCGGTTGGTGGGAGTTTCGCGTGATGCGCATGGCAAGCCGGCTTTCCGGCTCTCATTGCAAACGCGCGAGCAACATATCCGCCGCGAAAAGGCCACGAGCAACATCTGCACGGCGCAGGCGTTATTGGCCAATATGGCGGCGATGTACGCGGTCTATCACGGGCCGGCTGGCCTCAAAAAGATTGCGCAACGCATTCATCTTCTGACCGAAGTGCTCGCGACCGGCTTGAGGCAGCTTGGTTTTTCCGTCGGTTCACATCCCTTTTTCGACACGTTGCGAGTCAATTTTCGCAACCGCGAAGTCGGAACGACTTTGGAAATCGCCGAGACTCTGCGCATTAACTTGTGCCCAATTGACGAACACACCGTCGGCGTGTCATTGGACGAGACGACGGGCGCGGAAGACATCGATGACTTGTTTCGTATTTTCAATCGCGGCATTCCCGTTGGATTTACTGCCAAGGAAATTGCCCAAGCGGTCTCGCCTCGCTTTGACGCGCCGTTCCGTAGAACGACCCCTTATCTAACGGACGCCGTCTTCAACCGTTATCATTCCGAGACGGAAATGCTGCGGCACCTCAGACGATTGGAATCGCGGGATATTTCACTGACGCATTCGATGATTCCGCTCGGTTCGTGCACGATGAAACTGAATGCGACGGCGGAAATGTTTCCGGTTTCGTGGCCGGAGTTCAGCAAGATTCATCCCTTTGCGCCACTCACACAGATCGAGGGATACCAAGAGCTGTTTCGGCAGTTAAAACAATGGCTGGCCGAGATCACGGGCTTCGCCGCCGTTTCGCTCCAACCGAATGCGGGATCGCAGGGTGAATACGCCGGATTGCTCGCGGTCCGCAAATATCATGAACAACGTGGGCAAGGCAGTCGCACGATTTGTTTGATTCCACAGTCGGCCCACGGCACCAACCCAGCGAGCGCCGTCATGGCGGGATTGCAGGTTGTTCCGGTTGCTTGCGACGCGCAGGGAAATATCGACTTGACCGATCTTAATGAGAAGGCTGCCGCTCATAAGCAGGACTTGGCTGCACTAATGGTCACGTATCCTTCCACGCACGGTGTGTTTGAGGAAAGCATCCAGGAGATTTGCCGGATCGTGCACGAACATGGCGGCCAGGTTTACATGGACGGCGCGAACATGAATGCCCAAGTTGGGCTCTGTCGTCCGGCTGAGTTGGGCGCCGACGTGTGTCATTTGAATCTGCACAAGACCTTTTGTATTCCCCATGGCGGAGGCGGTCCCGGCATGGGGCCGATCTGCGTCGCGCCGCATTTGGCGCCATTCCTGCCAGGTCATCCCGTGGTTAAGTTGGAAGGCGAACACAAACTGGGGGCCATCTCCGCGGCGCCTTGGGGCAGCTCAAGTATTTTGACGATCTCGTGGGTTTATGTTGCGCTGATGGGCGGTGACGGCCTCACCGAAGCGACCAAAGTGGCAATCCTGAACGCCAACTACATCGCCAAACGATTGGAAGGTTACTTTCCAGTTCTCTACAAGGGCCGCGGCGGTATGGTCGCTCACGAATGCATCCTTGACTTGCGCCAATTCAAGTGCGTCACCGTGGAAGATGTCGCGAAACGCCTGATGGATTATGGCTTTCACGCGCCGACGATTTCATGGCCGGTTCCTGGGACGATGATGGTCGAACCGACCGAGAGCGAACCGAAGGATGAATTAGACTGCTTTTGTGACGCGCTCATCTCGATTCACGCAGAGATCAAAGCCATCGAAGCGGGCCGTGCGGACGCGCTGAACAATGTTTTGAAGAACGCGCCTCATACGGCGGAAGCGGTGATTTCGGACAAATGGGACCGTCCTTATCCTCGCGAGCAAGCCGCTTATCCCGCGCCCTGGACACGCGGGCACAAATTTTGGCCACCGGTTGGGCGCATCGATAACGTCTACGGAGATCGCAACCTGGTTTGTTCGTGCGCTGGCATGGAGGCGTATTCGGGGTGACTCATTTCCACCAAATATGCGGCTCATGATCTTTGCTGCACTTCCGGAGCCATGCTGGGTCGTTATCAAAGAAAAGCTCGTTCACAGTTAGGCGTTCGACGTGACCATCGCAAAACGCCACGTTCAGCTTGCTTTTGCGGTAGTCGATGCCTGATGGATGAACGCGCCCCACGCCCAGGTCTTTTCCCTCTCCCCATCGGATGGGGAGAGGGTTAGGGAGAGGCTCAACAGTCACCTTGCTACTTAAAAGAATTGCATTCTGCGGACGTTCCGCAAGTTCGAGCACGTTCGAGTATGTGGGCAGTCTGCCGACTGCAAGTCGGCGATACGGCAGAGTGAAACTCTGCGTTACGGACTAATCCGTGCGCCAGGCGGTTTGGTCGATGCGGCGGAACTCGGCCTGAATATCTTCGCCTTCGTAAAAGGATAACCAACCGCGCAAACGCTTCGTTTCACCAGGCGGACAATCCGGAAATTTAGGGTCCGAATGCAGGCAGGGCACCGGTGGATTCGCCCACGGACGATGACATGGTTCCCACGCAGTAATAATCCAACGTTTTCCATTCTCCGAACGGCAAGCTACATACGGATTCGATAGAACCTTGTTCGCGTTCGTCAGCTGGTTGAATCCAGTTGCGCCCTTGAGCATCACGCAATTCTGCACGCGAAGATCGCTGAGCGTTGCACTTGTCCCGTTCTGGAGCCATAGACCCATGCGAACCGCGTTTGTTGTCGGCTGAATCTTGGCACCGAAACGAATGCCGTTCGGCAAAGTCCGTTCAATATCGAGCGTCCCATCCGCGCGCCGCTCCCATTCGAGCGGCTTCATTTCAACGTTCTGTTTGGTCCAAATCGTGGGGACATGGGTGTGGGCGAGGTAAGTCAATCCGAGGTTCGACCAAATTGCTTCGGGGACATCGACAACGACATAACTGTTGCTGTCCCAGGGTGTGAAGACGCTGATTTTTGTTTCGCGTTGAGGCCGGACCGCGCCATCCAAGAACCCAATTCGCGGATGGCGGCCGCCAGGGTACGGGAACACCAGAAGGGGCGGGTTCGCGCGCGGCTTTGGTCGATTCTCGGGAGTAATATCGAACTTGGCCTTGGCCGCGGCAATTTCTTGCGGATTCAGGCCGGTAGCCGCAGTGATCTCCGCGTCGGTGAAGCGATGATACCAAATCATATTCTCCAGCCAGTAACGCAGCTCTGCTTCGGTTCGAGGCCTGCGGTGGTTGGGAGGTTCAGGTTCAGCCGCCCAGAAAACGGCTGAGAAAAGCAAGGGAGCCAAAGCAACCAGACAAAACGGGAGTGGGATCGTCAGACGCATAAATAGCATTTCTCTTAGCTGTGCATATTTCAGCACAAATAAAGCTGCGCTTGGCATTGATCGTAGGACAGCGCGTCTCGCCTGTCCCGCTGCTTTGCCGCTTCCACGTTACACGACTCAGTCGAACTGGCAGGCGGGACAGGCGGGACGCCTGTCCTACCGTGTGCTGGCCCTTTATGAACTTTTACGCAAAGATGTGCGGGCAACGCGAGCCAATTGCATCAGTCGCTTTGGCAGCCGGGCGACTAAGCAGTCGTAATGCTGCATCTGTCGGCTGGCGGCGACGAGCAATTTCACCATTTGCAACGCGTCCGTCACGCTGACGAATTCCGCGGCAATCCTTTTGCCGGACGCGCAATTGTGGTAATTCCCGAGCGCAACACAGACCGCCGCGGTTTGGTAACCGAACTCCTGAAAAGCGGTGGCCTCGCACGTTCCACCGCTCATCAGCGCGCGTTGAAAGGCAAACGCTTTGACTGTCTTTTGCAACTCCGCCGCGGTTTCAGTCAGAAAACGCGTCGCCGCGGAATCGAAAATCGATGTTCGGTCTCCGACCCGAATAATAACACCCGCGCCCATTTTTACCGGTGGCAATTCACGGCTCGTTTCCAGGGAGATAATGAGCGCGTTCTTGGGCAGTTGTTTGGATTGCGCGGCGGCCAATGCGCCATGGAAACCGACTTCCTCTGCGCGCGACAAAAATCCAATCACGTTTACCTTGGCGCGCGCTTGTTTCAGTTCGATGAGCGTTGCCAGAATCGCGGCTACCCCAATCAGATCATCACACACCCGGCCGTGGATTTTGCCGGCTCTCAATGCGAATTCCTCCACGTCCCAGACGCCGAAAGCAGGCGCTGGCTCGACTGTCGTGTCGAAACGGATTTCGAACTCCTTTTCACTGCTCAACCGCTTGCCGAGCACCGCTCGATAATTGCCGGGCATCAAGCGGAGTGGAACACCCGTGCGCAAGTACTCTTCGGATACGCCCCCTTTGAACGTCGCACGGACCTGTCCCGGTGAAATCGAGCCGACGATGTGGAACCCAGGATGATCCAGGTGAGCTGCCAACACAAGCGGACGTCGGCGCGAAACTTTCTGCCAGCGAACGATAAGATTGCCGTACGCGTCCTGCGCGTAATCAAGCCCGTGTTCGGAGCAGATGCGCTCCGCTTCCGCCCGAACACCCGCTTCGTAGTACGGCGCCGTCGGACAACACATGAGCCGTTTGGCAATCAAGACCAGCGGTTCGGTGTTCATCTTTATCGGATATTGAGAATGCGTTGCGCCGGTCACAACCGAATTGACGGCGGATAACGCGAATTCCGCGGATCAAACGAATGCACGGATTTGATCATCTGCGCTCATCCGGGTTATCTGCGGTCCAAAATCGCCCGGGGGTTTGATTTTGACTGATGCTCGATCCTCAAGAATTGTTCGGCGACTGCGTCGGCAAATCGCAGACCGCGCGGCGTTGGTTGAATACGATTCTCATCTTGTCGCGCTAAGCCGTGCTCGACCAGAGAGTCCAATTCATTCGCCCATTCCTGGCGCAGATCAAAACCCGTTGTCCGTTCGAACAACTCGAATGGCCAGCCCGCATTCATCCGCATTCCAAAAGCAGCCGTCTCACCGGCTCGCGCCAAAGGAGAAAGGTTCTCAGAACTTTCAATGGCGCGCTGGCCTTTTTCCAGTTGCTCGCAATACAAAATCGTATTGGACCAATTCTTGGTTCGAACGCCGTCCACGTAACCGGTTGCGCTCGGTCCGAGTCCATAGAAACTTCCGCCGCGCCAATAATTGACATTGTGTCGGCACGCGAGATCGGGGATGTCCTTGGGATTCGCCGAGAGATTTCGCGCGAAGTTCGCGACTTCGTATTGTTGGAAGCCGTTGGCGCACGCCTGATCTACGAGTTGGTCGTACATGTCGCACGCCAACTCCTCATCAACATCAAATTCATTCGCCTGCAATTGCGCGTAGAGGGGTGTGTCCTGCTCGTAGATCACTTCGTAACAGGAGAGATGTTCACTGCCGAGCGCGATGGCCTCGCTCAGCGTGTCACGCCAGATTGTCACCGTTTGACCGGGAATCGCGAACATGATGTCGATGTTGACATTGTCGAACCCCGCGGAGCGGAGAATGTCGAATGACTTGAAGACCATTTCACGGCTGTGAATCCGTCCGAGGCGGTCGAGGAGTTGCTCGTTTAGGGACTGCACGCCCATGGAAATTCGGTTCACCCCATGCGATCGCAGCAGTTTCGCCTTGTCCAAAGAAACTGTCGCGGGGTTACACTCGACGGTCCATTCCGAAGCTCCGGTCAGATTCCATCGCGCCATCGCCGCAAGAATTTGTTCCCATTGGCGCAAGTTGAGCAACGACGGTGTCCCGCCGCCAAAAAAAATTGTGCGAGGTGGACATTCAGGCCCGATGATTTCCATCTCTCGGATCAGCGCACGCACATAGCGGTTCACAGTCTCGCCCTGCGCGGCATGCGAATAAAAAGCGCAGTACTCGCATTTATGCGCGCAGAACGGCACGTGAAGATAAAGGCTATGCCAAGATTGGCTGGAATCATTGAGCATGCTCTCAGGTTAGTTCAAAAAAGAGTCAGCGACAACCGTCGTGAGCCAGGCAGGGCAGTGCGTCTCGCCTGTCCAAGGCTTTTAAGCGCACCGTGACAGGCGGGGCGGTTGTATGCGTGCAACTCCGCTTCAGGGTGTGATGCGCGCCAAAGGGAAATCGGCCTCTCAGCGCATCCCCAAGAGCAGCCGCAGGGGCGCCGGTCAGGATTGTTTGCGCTGAACGTTTTGGGCTTTCAAACCTTTATCGCTTTGGACGATGTCAAAGCTGACGGTTTCGCCTTCATTGAGTGTCTTGAACCCTTGGCCCATGATCGATGAGTGATGAACGAAGACGTCTTGCCCGGAGTCTTGGGCGATGAAACCGAACCCTTTTTTGTTATCAAACCACTTAACCTTGCCGCTGGCCATAGTTTGTCCTGCTGGATCGCTGTGAAACCCGTTACCCGATAACGACTGGGTTATGGGGTTTATTTGTTAGAAATTTGCCTCACTAACGTCAAGGATTAGTTTCAATCATTCCAAGTGGCGGAGCGGCTTCGATGCCACACCGTTGCCGTTTCGGATTTGAAAACCTGCGTGGCGTGCGACGATTTCGATGGAGACAGATGGAATGAAACTCTGCATTGGGTTCGGTGGATTGACTTTGCGGTTGTTATCGAGTCAATTTGCAAGCTAATCCTGTTGGAAAATGAAATTCGCTTTACAACTGTTTATTCTATTTGCGCTGCCGGGACCTGGGGTGGTTCAGGCTGCGGATGGCAAGGACTCGCCCACGCCGCTGGCGTTTGCGCACGCGCATAACGACTACGAACATAAGCGGCCTTTGCTTGACGCGTTAGAGCACGGTTTCGGCAGTGTTGAGGCCGATATTCATTTGGTGAATGGCGAATTGCTGGTTGCCCACGATCGCAATCGCACGGTCGCAGGGCGAACATTGCAGACTCTTTACCTCGAGCCGTTGCGTGGAAGAGCGCGTCAAAATGCCGGTAAGATTTACAGCGGCGGAGATTCATTCATCTTGCTGGTGGATATCAAGTCCGACGCCGAAGCGACGTATGCCGCGTTGCGCGAGGTCCTCAAACAATATTCCGATCTGCTGACAACTTTTACGAAGGACGCAACGCAAGCCAAAGCTGTTACGGCCATCATTTCGGGAAATCGCCCGCGCCAGATGATGGCCCAGGAAACGACGCGTTACGCCGCTTTTGATGGGCGTTCGGAAGACTTAAAGAGCGAGGAGTCAAAACATTTCATTCCGCTGATCAGCGAGAACTGGACGAAGGTCTTCAAGTGGCGAGGACTCGGAACTTTTCCGGCCGAAGAAAAGCAGCGTCTCCATCAATTCGTGCAACAAGCGCATCAGGAAGGACGCAAAGTCCGCTTCTGGGCGGCGCCTGATCAGGCGGCGGGCTGGCAAGCACTCCTCGATGCCGGTGTAGATCTCATCAACACGGATCATCTCGCCGACTTTAAAAAGTTCGCACTTTCAAAGATTTCACGGTGACCTCTCAAAGCGGTCGAGGCTTTCCCATGAACCGCGAGCATCCGAAGACCGCCAGGTTTTGGACTGCGCCAGTCCTCTGGCGCTTTTCGGACGTTGCTGACCAAAGCGGCAGAGGACTGCCGCAGTCCAAGACGCTCTCGCGCCGTCGTAGGCTCCCATAGATTCCTGCCTCGGTCTCGCGCCGTTTGGCACACTTCGTGCCCCTGCTCCTCCGTCAAGAATGTTAAACCGTTGTTTAGTTTAAAATGTCAAAACACTTTCGTATTGTTAGCCTCGTCCTATTAGTCGCAGGCATCGGTATCGCACTCAATTTCACACCAGCGGGCGCTCTCCCTCCGGAAGAACTGAGTCGTGAAAAGCTCGATAGGTTAATTGAAGCCAATGCCATCGCCACCGCCGATATCAAGCCCCGATCGTATCCCGGCATTTATGATCCTTCAGGAAAGTACACGCCAGGTCCGGGCCGTGGCACGGTGGAGTTTCGGATCACAACGCACCTGACCGAAGGGCAGATTAATGCGTTGCTCGCGAAGAACACAGTCAAGATCGAACTCCCTAAAACCAGTACGCACGCCAAGATTATGGACACGTTGCCCACGATCATCGTGTTGTTGTTGGTTGCGGACCTGGTTTTTTATCACATTAATTTCGGCAGAGGCAAGAGCGCTCACAAAGTGCGAAATAGGCCCACCGTTCGATTTGACGATGTCGCCCGAGTTGATGAAGCCAAAAACGAGGTTGGCAAAGTCATCGATTTCCTGCGTGAACCGCAAAAGCACCACCGCCTCGGCGGAAACCTTCCCAAAGGAATTGTGCTTATCGGTCAGAGACATTGCGCCGATTGGATTTGCGCTGTCGCCTTAGCTTTTGCATTTGCTACTGCATTGCTCATGCCCAGTGGCCGCGCGGCCGAACCAAGCGAGCGCAAACCGAACATCATCTTCATCCTTATCGACGATTTCGGCTGGAGCGACCTGGGATGCTACGGCAGCAGATTCTATCAGACGCCCAGCCTCGACCGAATGGCGGCCGAAGGCATGAGATTCACGGATGCCTATGCCGCCTGTCCTGTCTGTTCACCGACACGGGCCAGTACCATGACAGGAAAGTACCCGGCGCGATTGCACCTTACTGATTGGCTGCCTGGCCGTAGAGATATGCCGTCGCAAAGATTGCTCCGGCCTGCAATCCGCCAGGAACTGCCGTTGTCCGAAACCACTATCGCAGAGTCGTTGAAGCAGCAAGGGTACGTTTCTGCGAGCATCGGCAAGTGGCATCTCGGCGCAAAAGGATTCGAACCGGAAAAGCAAGGCTTCGATCACAATATCGCTGGCGACCATACCGGAACGCCTTTGAGTTACTTCTATCCATTCCGCCGGCAGGACGCTGTCATGCCCGGTTTGGAAAACGGACAGGAGGGCGAATATTTAACGGACCGTCTCACGACTGAAGCTGAGAAATTCATCGAGCAGAATCGCGCCAGACCATTCTTGCTCTATCTGCCCCATTACGCGGTTCCTATTCCGCTGAAAGCAAAGGCCGAAACCGTCTCGCGGTACGAAGGTCGAGCCGAGGCCGGCCAAGCTCATACCAACGCGATTTACGCCGCGATGATTCAAAGCATGGATGAAAGTGTCGGGCGCATCATGCGCCAACTGGAAGCGTTGAACCTCACCGAGCACACCGCGATTTTTTTACGTCGGATAATGGCGGGCTCTCGGTGAAGGAAGGTCCTGCGACACCTGCCACTTCAAATGCGCCACTGCGCGCCGGCAAGGGATACTGGACGAAGGCGGGATTCGCGTTCCGTTAATTGTCCGCTGGCCCGGTGCCAATAAAGCTGGAGCGATCTGCCGCACGCCGGTGAGCAGCATCGATTTTAACCCCACCATTCTCCAGATGGCCGCAGCTCCTGCACTGTCAAGCGACGGTGTCAGTCTGTTGCCGTTGCTCAAGCAAACTGGCGATATTACGCGCGGCGCGCTTTTCTGGCATTACCCCCATTACAGCAACCAAGGAGGCAAACCCGGTGCGGCCATTCGGCAAGGTGACCTCAAGTTGATTGAGTTTTACGAGGACAATCATTTCGAATTGTACGATTTGGAAAAGGACATAGCTGAAGCCAATAATCTTGCCCCAACGTGGCCCGAGAAAGTCGCGGAGCTACTCACTTGTTGAAGCGAAAGTTGGTCAAGTCGTAATCCTGCATCACATATTGCTTTGTCTCGAGCCGCTGCTTTCCGGCCCGCTTCGCTAAGGTTTCACCACCCGCCCCAATGAAATCTGCGAAACTGATGATCTCAGCCCGGATGAACCCCTTCTGAATATCCGAATGAATCGCGCCGGCCGCCTCCCAAGCGGTTGTGCCATTCCGAATTAGCCAGGCGCGGTTCTCTTTGCCGCCCACGGTGAGGAAACTGATGTAACCGCTCTCTTTGACCGCTCGTATCAACAATGTTTCCGGTTCGGCTAAATCGGAACTTTCCGCAATCGCGATTGGTTTGTTCGTGTGAAATCCGTGCGCGGCGATCGCTTGAAGTTCTTCCGCAGTCAGCCCGGCCTTGAACACAGATTCCTCATTTTCCAAACGCGCCTTAATCTTATTGAGCACGGCTCGCTCGGTTTCTTGCGGATCACGCCCCAGCCGCGTCTCGACAAACTCGAGGTCCTTCAAAATCAAGTCCGGATAACAATCGCGATGAGACAGGATCGCATCGGCTTCCAAAGTGTTGTCAGATCCGATCACGTCCACTTGCGCATAGGTCTTCTTTTGCGCTTCCACGAGCTTGTCCGCCTGGTCAAGCCGAGGATCCTTAAGGTTATGTTTTCCTTCGTTGATTTCGGCGATGCCACACACGCAGATTTTCATAGAGTCAGGCCAATGCAGATCGTTTAGGTTAGGTAATCGGAACAACCCTTTGTTCTCCCCAACGCTTGCCCAGGAGGGACAATGATTTCGCGCTGAGCTGCTTTTCAGCCAAGGGAAACACGATGCGTTCTTCCTTATCGAAGTGCTTTCGCGACAGCAGCACTGCGCGGAGCAATAAGTCGCGGGCCTCCGATACTTTGCGGCTGCATTGAATCAGCTTGAGGTCCGCTTCGACGAGTTCGTGCTCCCGATGAAAATTCTCGGCCTGGCCCATCTGGGAAAAACTCGGCTCGAGCGGCGCAATCAGCAATTCGTCTTCGACTTTGGAATGCACCTCCAGCATGGCTTCGAGAAGCGATGCCAGGCCGCGCGTCTCGGCCAGGGATTTAAGTTTGGGGGCAGCCTGTTCGAGGTAATCAAACAAATTGTGAAAAACAACATGCTCGGCCAGCAAGGCTTCCGTAATCTTCATGCGCTCTCAATACTTCATCTCTCGGATCGCACGCAAGAATTTGCGGCGGTCACGAACGCATTTTGATGCGGCTGAACAGGCGGAACATCATTTTGCCAACCGATAAAACCGAGGCGCTGTCGCGGGAAGGGTCACGACGTTCTGACTTCCTTCCACAACGGGCGTTGTGCTGACGGCGGTCCATTGTGCGGGGCCGAGGCTGGCGGTTTGTTGCAGGACAAAGCCAGTCGCAGTGCTTGGCCAAGCCAACCGCAAAGCTTTGTTGGCGCCGAATGCAAATAATAATTGAGGCGCCGCGGTTGGGTTGCACTCGGCCAACAGATTGATCCCTGCTTTCGGTCCACACGGACGAATCACAGCATAACGCAGACGACTAAAGAAAACCTTTCCAGTGAAAACGAAGCGCGCCGCAGCTTGCGGGCCTTGATTGACCCCATTGAATTTCATATCAGGAATTTCGAAGTAGGCGTCGCGCCATTTGTCAGCCCCTTCAAGCGCCACCGCGCTGGCAGCAGCGGTAAAAGCCAAAGTGACTTGGCCGGCCCGATCGGATTGATAAACCTCGGGACGAAAGGTCGCGGCGCCCAACGCCGGATCGTCGTAATACGTCACGCAAATCGCGAGGCGCGCATTGGGCTGGCTCGACGGCCCGAGCGCCTCATCCGTGATTGCGAAGTTCATATAGATATGACCGAAGCCGGGAGAGCCATCATCCCTGGCTGGCCGAATCGCCATGCGCCGGTCGTTTGCGGGACCGGCTTCCGATTGAATCATTTCCTGATCACCGCCGGAGTTCCCTGGAGCTAGACCATTCCGGATGTCCTTGCCCAAATCTAACTCCGCATAGCTGCCGTAAGCGTCCGTGCAAATCTTCGGATCCTCGACACAACCCGCCAAAGGGTCCTGGCCCGCGAGCGAATGATTACCCGTGCGCAAAACCGCAATATCAACGCTCGAAATGAAAACGCTGCCTTTATCGAAGATCCACCGCGGGCCGGCGGTAAATCCTGTTGCATTCACTCCTCTTAAATTTACCGAACCGACCGTAAAGGATCGACGCACCCATTTACCTGAACCTTCTAAAGTATGCCGGCGTTCCGCTGGATATTGTCCAACGCCCGTGGTGCTGTCGGTCGCGTAAGCTTCGGGACCAAAGACAGCCCCGGTCAGCGCCGGATCGTCATAGAAATCGACGCAAACCTTGACGGCGCGCGGGTCGTTGCACGGTTTGCCCAAGTAATTGTCGGTGATCCCGAAGTTCATGTAACTGCCATTGGCGCGCACGGCGCGGCGTTTGTCGCCGGCCGGTCCCACGTTGTCCTGAAACGTCACCATTTGATCGCCGTTGTTCAAGACGACGAGATGATTGGTCATGTTTTTGTTGAAGTCGATAAAGACGAGATTTGTCGGGGGCTCGGGATCGCAAGCTTGCCCTGCGGCAAACACATTCACTTGTTCGGGTTCACCAAAGGCGCCCTGTTCGCCGAAGGCAATAACGCGCACGATTAACCCGGGAACCGCCTGAACGCGGATCGTTCCGCCGTTAACTCCGCCAAATTGCGTGCTACCCTGCGCATTTCCTGGAATGGAACCGACATAATGCGTGCCGTCCGAAGGGCGGGTCCCATTTGGAATTCTGAAGAGCACCCAGTTCCATTGTTGGTTCTTAGCTTCAACGGGGATTGTGCCGCCCGCCGGAGCGTTCAGTTCCGGCAAGGTTCCAGTCAAGAAATTGAAGTTGCGCGGTTGACCAGCCGCATTCAGGAGAGCCGCATCGCCATAGACCTGCATGAGAATATCGATCGTGCCATCGTCGGCCCATTCCTGAAATGACGAATCTGCGATGTTCAGATAATTGCCTGTCACCTTGACGCCCCTATGGCCGCCAATGGTGATCGGCTGAGTAACCTGATCACCGCCGCTCAATATCCTCAACTCGTCCGCCGACCAATTGGCGCTGGGAGGCGCAAACGTGCCTTCAGTGCTGACATAGTGAACTTTCTTTTGAGCATTCTTGCTCGCCGGCCAATCTTCGGGACTAAACGGAGCTGAAGGAGCGGCCGAGCTGATGTTGGCGCTGACGAATGCTGTCACAATTGCGGATGCGAAAAGTCTTTTCATAATGCTCGCCACCATCGTTCGTTGGAGTGGACGACATCTTTAGCAAACCAACATCCACCAGCAATGTTTTTCGGCACATTACCCATGTAACGCACGCAGCGCAGACAGCCCTGTCTGCCGTATCGCAGCCAATCAGCCGCTCTTCGGCGGCGGAAGCATGCAGTAGCTAACCGTTGCAGCGCCCCTCTCCCTAACCCTCTCCCCATCCGATGGGGCGAGGGAAAAGACCTGGGCGCTGGACACGTTCGTCCATCAGGCATCGCCCACCGCCAAAGCTCGACTCTCTCTCCCCATCGGATGGGGAGAGAGGCAACATTCACCTTGCTACTTGGAAGGATGCCATCCTGCGGACGTTCCGCAGTTTCGTGGGCAGACGGCTTGCCGATTGGCAATCGGCGAAACAGCAGATTGGGCAATCTGCGTTACGCCACCTCAATCCTCCTCATCATCGTCGTCGGTGTGTGTGAAAACGAAGGCCGCGCGCGTTGGGGCTGGCATTGGAGAATCTGCGCCGCGCACCGAACGCCAGATCACCTCGTTCAGCATTAGATCATCCGCGGCATCCTCCTTTGAAAAATCCATTTTCTTGGAGCGTTCGCTGCCCCAAGCAGTCTTGGGATTTTGCTCCGTCAAACTCACATTGGCCGGGCGAGCTTGGTACGGACGGAGGTCAGGCTTTTCTTGGAATGAATGGTACATGGGCGCAGCTGCGGCATCGAATTGCGACATCGGCTTCAATCCCAAAATCAACTCCATCGTCCGCAGCATGCTGCTCGTCGAATACATCGTCGAATCGACTGCGCCACGTTTGATATAAGGGCTGATCGCGTAAGCAATCGTGCGATGGGCATCGACGTGGTCCGGTCCGTTTTGAGCATCGTCTTCCACGACGAAAATAGCGGTCTGCGGCCAAAACTTCGATTGCGTAACGCCTTCGACCAACATGCCGAAGGCCAGATCGTTTTCCGCGACCATGGCCGTTGGGGTTGGTTTCCCCGCGGCAGTGCCGTAAGTGTGATCGTTCGGGAGGCGGACGATTTGCAAACGCGGCATCTCCCCTTCCCTCTCGAAGCGCTTCACTTCCTGCAGAAACCGCTCGGCGCGCTTCACGTCTGGGTAATCCATGTCCCAACCTCGAAACCATTCGTCGATATGTCCGCGCAATCCAGCGACGCGCGCCGTGCAAGGTTCACTCAGCGTTTTGCCGTTGTTGACGAACTCGCCGTAGCTGCGGCAGGACACTTTCGCCTCGCGGGCACGGTCCCAAAGATAGCCCCCGGCAGGCTCCGCGAGAGCAAATCGGCCTTCGCTGGGGTAAGGAAACTTTCCGCTCTTCTTGTGACCGTAATTCAACGGCCATGTCTTCTCGACAAAATCCGTCGCATACGCGCCGACAGTCCATTCGTGGCCGTCGGCACTGACTTCGCTTTCGACGTAAAAATTATCCAGCAGGACAAACTCACGCGCGAGAGCATGATGGTTTGGTGTGACTCGCTCGGGAAACAGACAGAGCCGAGGATCGCCGTTCCCCTCCGGCATGTCGCCTAATACCTGATCGTACGTTCGATTCTCCTTGATCACATAGATGCAATACTTGATGGGACTGGGGTCACCCGGCCGCAGCGGAATCGGATTTCCGGCGGGACGTGGAATGGAGACGCCAGCGTCGGCCTTGAGTGGGCTGCAGCGATAGGCTTGGGCAGTATAAGTGGCCAGTTGTTGTTCGAAGTTTGGCCCGCTGGCCAGATCGATGATGCTGAGCGTTCCCTGAAAGAGCCCGCCAATATACTCGACGATTGTTCCTGGCGGGCGCTTGACCGGCTGCGGACCGCCCGGATTGGCTTTCGAGATTTGCCCTTTCCCGTTTGCGACCAACAGCCGGCGGCCATCGGGAGTAATTCGCACGGACGTCGGATACCAACCCACCGGAATAAAACCCATCGACCGGCTTTGGCCTGGCTTGCTCACATCGAAGACAGCGACGTTATTGTTGCAGGCGTTAGCGACAAATAGCTTTTTCTCGTCCGGCGACAACGCCAGGCTGTTCGGAGTCGTGCCGGGAAGCAGCGATGAATAAAGCGATGCGGAAAGCGTTTCGAGGGGTCGGCCCGCGCGAGTATCGAAAACGGTGACCGTGTTCCGATTGGCATTGGCGACATAGAGGAGTTGGCCTGACTTCGTGAGAATCATTTCGTTCGGATGCTCTTCCGCAGGCCAATGCGCAATCGCCTGTTTGGTTTTTAGATCGATGACGGCGACGGTCGCTTTAGCCCAGAGGCTGACATACAAACGGCCACGCTGGTCATCCACTCGGCAGGCGTAAGGAAACGGTGCGCTCGGATCGGCGGGGTCTTCCATAGCTTCGGCCCGTTTTGTCGCTGCGGCGATGTCTGGATCGGCGGGCGGAATGACCGGCTGCCCGCCAGAGCTGCGACTTGCGGGAAGCAACGGCAGGTCCCATTCCACCTTTCTTTCGGACAAGTCGAGTTTCGTGATGGTATTGCCCCAGACGTTCGCGATGAAGAGATCGCGGGCGTTGCGCGAAAGCGCCAAACCCGATGGAACACCGCGTTGCTTGGCAGCACGCAATTGGATGCGGCGGTGATTCGACAATTCGCCGGCCTGAAAGTGGAAGCTATGAATAACCTCATCGCCTGCCCCGCTGCAATAAAGTTTTGTTCCGTCGCGCGAAAACTCGATGCCATAAAAGGTCTCTTCGATGCTGCGTCGTGAGAAAATCGCCGCCGATCGGAGATCCACGACAATGATTTCATGTTTGTCGTAGCCCGCGTGCAAGACGGCCGCGAAGCGATTGTTAGGATGAACCGCAATATTGACCGGAAAATCTCCCAAGAGGATTTGGCGTCCGACTGGCCGCAAGGACCATTGATTCGGCAGCAACACCGATCCATCTGCCTTAATGCCTGGCAAATTCAACGGCGCTCGCGCGGGTTGAGCCACGCCATTTTCGAAGCCCATCGTAAGCGCCAAAGAGAAAAGCGAAATCCGGAAAAGTCGTCGCATAAGAATATATGGAGCTTAGGAAACGGTTCAGCCAGGGTAAACAGCAATCTCGGCGCTTCCTCATTTGCGAGGACCGCAGCATTTATGCGGCAGAAACATGAAATGATCGGCCGCTCTCACCCATTCGGATGTTTCTCCAGCGTAAACGCTGCGGTCCTGCGAGAGGCAAGGCAGGACGAATTATAGCCGTTCCCGCCCGCTATATCCGGAGGTCAGATCGTGCCAGTACTCGATCGAGTCCTCGTCCTTTTCCCAGCAAAGAAAAACTTCCTGGCCACCGACGAAGGCGGGGAAATCGATGAGGCCGCGTTCCAAATCTTTGATTTGGATTTCGCGACGTTTGAATTCGTGAAGGACCTGCTTGAGTTGAGCCAAGGCCTTGACCCAGCGATTGACGAGGCCGCCGCCGATATCGTCCTGCTTGGCTAGCAACTGCGTAATGCGTTCGTCAGACTCGGCCACCTGGCGCCGCAAGCGGTACAGCTCTTCGAGCCATTCGCGAATCTGAGGCAGCAAGGCTTCGGCCTCTTCCCGCGTATAATGCTTGGTAAACTGAAGCGCCATGACTCAAGGCGCGGAACGCTCAGGTTTCGTTGCCGCGCCCAATTTTTGCTCGATCTTTTCGTTCGGCTCCACCTGAAGAGCCTTGCGCCACGCTTCCCGCGCTTGGTCGTGTTCCTTGAGCGCAGAATAAATATCTCCCAGATGATCCAGCAGCGTGGCATCGGGCTTGTCCGAATGTTCGATCGCCTGAAGAAGGTAGGGAAGCGCTTCCTTCGGTTGGTTGAGTTTGAATAGCACCCAACCCAAACTATCGAGGAACGCCGCATTCTTGGGTTCCAATTTCACCGCTTTCTCAGTCAGGACGCGCGCTTCATCCAGTTTGATGCCCAACTCCGCCCACATGTAACCGAGATAATTCATGGCGTCGGCGCTGTCAGGCGCGAGTTCCAGACATTTTCGAAATGCCTTTTCCGCGTCCTCGTGCTTGCCGGCGCGTTCGCACGACGAACCCAACTGGTAATAAAACCCGAGATTCAACCGCTTCGGTTCGTCCGTCTTGGCGAGCGATTCCGCCACCGTGAAATGATGGATGGCCTCGGGATATTTCTTCTGCAGAACGCGCGCAATGCCGGAGCAAAACTCAATCATAAAACTTTGTTTGAACTTGCCTGGCACCTTCGCGATCAGCTCCAAGGCTTCCTCGGGCTTGTTCAAATTAAGCTTAAGCCCGACCAAGTCGTAGTAAACTTCGGGGCCGTCGGGAGCAAGTTCGAGACACTTTTGAAATGCCTTCTCCGCATCCTCCCGGTTCCCATTCCGTTCGTGAGCGGAACCGAGTTGATAGTAAAACCGGTGATTTAAACGTTGTGGTTCATTCGCTTTAGCCAGCAGTTCGGCGGAGGTGAAACGTTTAAGAGCTTCGGCGTATTTCTTCTGCTGCGCGCACGCGATGGCGGAGTAGAACTCCAGCATGAAACTGAGCTTAAACTTGCTTCGCGCCTTCTCCAGCACTTCCAAAGCCTCCTCGGGTTTGTCTAAGTTCAGTTTAACGCCGGCCAAGTCATAGTAGATCGGTTCGAAGTCCGGATTGAGGAGCAAAGCCCGCTTGAAAGATTCCGCAGCCTCAGCGAGCTTGTTCTCTTCCAGCGCGAGCGCACCGAGAATTGAATGTGTGCGCGGGTTGGTTGGATCTTCCTTCGCAATCGCCTGTAATTGCTCGATTGCCTTCGTCTTCTGGTCAGCCGCCAGGTAAACCTCAGTCAACCTGCGTCGAAGCGTCGGAAGGTCCGGATACTTCTCGATCAACTGCAAATAGATTTCTTCCGCCTTCGCCCATTCGCCGGTCGAAAAATAACCATCGCCAAGCTTCTGCAAAATCATCGGGTGAGCCGGTTTCAATTTGGCCGCACGATCCAGAACTTGTTTGGCGCGAGCGTTCGCAGACTCCTTTTTCAGAGCGTTAATCCGGCCGAGACGAGAATAAATCTCGGCCAGTTCAACCAAGAATCTCGCATCGACCGATGGTTGCTTCCCCGCTTCGTCCAAAACCTGAAGCGCTTCGTTCGTCTTTTGATTCTGCAGGAAAATATGAGCCAGGTTTTGGTATGCGGGCAGTGACTGCGGCATTCGCTTGATGGCGGAGCGATTGGCTGCAATGGCCAGTTCGCTTTTACCCATTTGATTATACGCTAATCCCAGCCACGCATAGACCGTCCCGGAAGCGTTGGGCGCTTCGGCCGCTTTCGTGAGCAACTCGACGGCTCTCTCTGCTTTTTGGCCGCGGATGAGCTTTCCCGCCACTTCGATTACCAATGGCTCGTAAGAAGGATCGGCCAGGACTGACTGCATGTATTCTTCCAGGGCCAAGTCGGGCTTGTCATTCAAATCATAGCTCAGCCCGGCGGCGTAACGTGAATAGGCTTGGATTCGTTTCTCAAGCTCAGCTTCGGACAGCATCTCCGGGGAATTCGTCGCTTTACCTTTCAAGGATGCGGCGTCGGATTTCTTTGCGCTGCCGACCGAACGCGACGTCGTCGAGCACGCGGGCAAAAGGACCAACGCCAGGACGATCGAACCAAGTTGGAGATAGCACCGCATGTGTTATGGGTAATGACAAATGGCGCAGTTCCCGGGGAAACTGCGCCCGACGAAAGAAGTCTCAGTCGCTGCGAAAGCCTGCCGGATTGGCTACTTTTGCCAGGTGCGCTTCTTGTGCCGGTTGGCGCGGAGTTGCTTGCGTCGTTTATGTTTGTTGATCTTGCTTTTGCGTCTTTTCTTCAGTGATCCCATATAATTGTTTTTCTATCGCCGGCTAATATACCACTTTGTTCAATGGGTATTCAATGATTCCCTCGGCGCCCGCCAGTTTCAATTGGGGAATCAACTCGCGAACCACATGTTCGTCAATGATCGTTTCAACCGCTACCCATCCAGCTTGGCTCAGACTGGAAACCGTTGGATTACGCAGGGCTGGCAAAGTTTGCAACAACTTTGCCAAATTCTTTTCCGCGATGTTCATCTTCAAACCGACTTTCGCTTCGGCTTCGAGCGCGCCCTTCAAAAGCAGCGCCAGATTCTCGATCTTCTGCCGTTTCCACGCGTCCTTCCAGGCCGCGTGACTCGCGATAAGCCGCGGGGTCGAACTCAAGAGCGTGTCGACAATCCTCAGTTTGTTGGCGCGCAGCGACGACCCGGTCTCGGTCAATTCCACAATCGCATCCACCAACTCGTGCGCTTTGAATTCGGTCGCGCCCCACGAGAATTCAACCTCAGCCTTGACCTTATGTTTTCTCAGGTAACGACGAGTGAGTTGCACCACCTCGGTCGCGATCCGTTTCCCTTGCAAATCTTTGACCGACTTGATCGGCGAGTCTTCGGGAACGGCCAGCACCCATCGAGCCGGCTGGCGCGTCGCCTTGCTAAACAGGAACTCGCCGACCTCATGGACTTTCGAATTGTTTTCCTGAATCCAATCGTATCCGGTAATGCCGCAGTCCAAGTAGCCATGCTCCACGTAACGGCTGATTTCCTGGGCGCGAATCAACCGTATCTCAAGTTCGTCGTCATCCACGTATGGAATGTACGACCGGCTGCTCACTTGAATGTTAAATCCCGCCTTGGCCATTTTCTCGACCGTGGCTTCCTGCAGGCTGCCCTTCGGCAAGCCAAACCGCAACGTGCATTTGTTCTTCATTCGATTCGAGTAACGCTGATTCCGCTGTCGGACGCGCCGAGGCAAACTGTTTTTATCGCGCCGGCGCTTTTAACGAGTTGCCTGTCGCGTCCGCAACATCCGAACACTTGATGCAACGCCGCCCTTCAATCTTATAACGGCTCGTCGCAAGCGCCGCAATGGCCGCCGGATACAAAACATGTTCAGCCCGTTGAATCCTCTCATGCAAACTTGCCGGTGTATCGTCGTCCAGCACCGGAACCGTTTGCTGCGCAATAATCGGTCCGGTATCAACGCCCTGATCGACGTAATGGACCGTGCAGCCGGTGACTTTCACGCCATAATCCAGCGCTTGTTTCCAGGCTTCAAGGCCAGGAAATGAAGGCAACAACGCTGGATGAATGTTGACGACTCGCTGCGGAAACGCGCGAAGAAAATCACCCTTCAAAATGCGCATGAAACCGGCCATCACCACAAGATCGACCTTAGCCTGCTGCAAGGCGCTGACATATGCTTTCTCGGCCGTTTCATCCAGTTTTGTTCGAAATGGTCCGGGCGCGATAAACTGGGCTGGAATTCCGCGCTGACGCGCTTGCACCAAAATCCCAGACTCTGCGACATCGCTGAGCACAAGAGCGATCGCGGCCGGGAATTGGCTTGTCGCGCAGGCGTCGGCCACCGCGATCATATTCGACCCTTTTCCAGAGCCCAAAATACCCAATCTCAGTTTGTCAGCAGCATTGCGATCCACAGCGCATTCTTACAAGCAGAGCCGTTGGGCAAACAAGAAGAAAGCAGCTGTGGTGTCTGTGGTGTTGCATTCAAAGTGCACTTTTTCGTCCTATCAAAAGTTCACAACTTTTAGGTTAGCGGTTAGTTAGTTAGTGTTTGAGAAGAAAGTCGCTGGAGGTTGAAACGGAAGTAGGTGCATCCTGGTGCATCCTGGTCGGACCACGAGAATTTCTTGGCTCAGATGATCTTCCGTCAAATTCCGGTCGCAAAAACGGCTCATAGCTCGTTTTTGGGCCTCGTTTTCTGAGCCATATTTGATTTAGCCAGAAAGCGGCGGTTCAAATCACGAAAGACACAAAACACACGAAAGAAGAAGGACTTTAATTAGTAGGTGTTTTCACTCAGCGGGTGAGTTCTCTGGTATCGGCAATCTTTTCTTGTTTCGTGTCTTTCGTGTTTTTCGTGGTCACAACCGCGGGTTCTAGGTTTAACCAAGTTGGTCCAGCCGTGCGCAGTATGGCTCAATTTTCGCGGGTTAAAACGCTTCCATAGGCCGATTTCGGCCATGATTTTTGAGACAACAACCTGTCGACGAACTAATTGTCGTGGTCCGACCAGAATTAGAAAGAACAGAATTAGAAACAGAATTAAAAATCACACTCATGCACTTGCTGACGCTGTTGTTGCTCGCTGCTCATTTGGCGGAATCCCGCCATTGCTTTTTTTCGATTCTTGATTTCGACTTTCATGCGTGGCTCTTGTTTTTGTTTCTTTGTTTGCGTGGTTGGTACTACGCCAAGAGCCACTCTTCAATTTTCAACTAGATTCAGGATATCCTCACCACAAATGACTGACTGACTCGTTGCCGATTGTCTTTCACGGCGCCCGTGGCATATTCCGTTGTGGAAATGGCTTTCGCGAAACACTCGTCTCCCCGCACTTCGCAATTCCGCTGGCTTCGAACGGTCGATGAATCGTTCGAACTTATGTTAGCCGCGATTAACAGTGCCGAGCAGTCGGTTCGTTTGGAGATGTACATCTATACCCCCAGTTCGATTGGCGAACGATTTCTCGAAGCCTTGGTCAAAGCCTGCCAACGCGGCGTCCGCGTCAGAGTGCTGGTTGATTCCTGGGGATCGATGACCACGTCAGCCAAATTCTGGGACCCCTTGCGGGCCGCGGGCGGAGAGTTTCGCTGGTTCAACCCATTGCGGCTCGATCGGTGCGGCATTCGCAATCACCGAAAACTGCTTTCCTGCGACGATTCCGTCGCGTTTGTCGGCGGATTCAATATCGCCCCCGAATACGAAGGCGATGGCATCACGCGCGGATGGCACGATCTCGGATTGCAAATACAAGGTCCGTTGGCCAAGGAGCTGGGAACTTCGTTCGATACGCTCTTTGCTCTGGCCGATTTTCAACACAAACGTTTCACAGCGCTCCGCAAAGCTCGCTTGCGAAATATTATCTCGACACACGACGGCCAAATTCTTCTTACCGGCCCCGGCCGCGGCAAAAGCTTCCTCAAATGGGCGCTGCTCAATGATCTCTCGAAAGCGAAAGCTATTCGCATTATCTCGGCCTATTTTCTTCCGACGCGCCCGTTGCGTCGTGCGCTGGCGTACGCAGCCCGGCGCGGCGCCAGGGTTCAACTGATCCTGGCGGGAAAGTCTGATGTGCCCCTCTCGCAATTGGCCTGCCGAGGTTTTTATCAAAGTTTTCTGAAGGCAGGGATTGAGATTTATGAATATCAACCACAAATTCTGCACGCCAAAATGCTCGTCTTCGACGACGTGATCTATGCCGGTTCCGCGAACCTGGACCGGCGCAGCCTCTATATCAATTACGAGCTAATGGTTCGAGTTCCTCATCGGGAACTAGCCGCCGAAGCACGAGAGATGTTCGAAGACGACTTGAGACACAGCCGTAAAATCGACGCGGCCACTTGGAAAAAGTCGCGCACATTCTGGAACAAGCTCAAAGAGAATTGGGCGTTCTTCTTTTTGGCGAGACTCGATCCGTTGATTGCGCGGCGGCAATTGAAATACTTGCGCTAATTTCGAGACACGCCCGGATTGCGGACATGCCTGTCCGCAGCCGTCAACGTAAACTCGAACGCTCCCGGTCAATTCTCGATCACTGCGGACAGGAATGTCCGCGCTCCGAAAGCAATTCACGGGATTGCAAATCTTCGCTCCTTGAAACATACATGGGCATGCCATTAGCCGCGTTTCCGAAATGCTTTCTGGATGCTCTCTGCGTGCAACGCACGATGACCGTCGAGGAATGGATTGACTTGGCGCTTCAGTTTGATGTCGACGGTCTCGAATTTTACTGGGGCTTTCTGCCGCAGGAGAGCCCGAAGGAATGGGAACGTTTGCGCAAAAAAGTCGAGAGCCAGGGACGGTCCATTCCGATGATGTGCTATTCCTCGGATTTCACGAAACCATCGCCGGCAGACCGAAAGCAGGAAATCGAGCAACAGAAAAAGGCCATACGCGCCACGTCGCAGTTGGGCGGCAAATACTGTCGTGTTCTGTCAGGGCAACGTCGCCCGAATGTGCCGCGGGACCATGGCTTGCGCTGGGTGCAAGAATGCATTCTCGAGTTGCTGCCATTTGCCGAAGCCAACAATGTCGTCCTGATCATCGAGAATCATTACAAGGATGGCTATTGGCAGCATCCCGAGTTCGCGCAAAAGATGGATGATTTCCTCGAGCTGATCGCTGGAATTCCGGACTCGAAATGGTTTGGAGTGAATTACGATCCTTCCAACGCGATTATCGCAGGTGACGATCCGATTGAGCTTTTGGAGGCCGTCAAATCCCGGGTGAGAACTATGCATGCCAGCGACCGTTATTTCGAGGGCGGCAACTTGGACGATTTGCGCCGCATCGATGCGCAGCCGCAAACCGGCTATGCCACCATCCTCAAGCATGGAGTCATTGGTGAGGGCCTCAACAATTACGGCCGAATTTTCTCCATTCTGAAAGGCGCCGGCTTCAACGGCTGGGTTTCGATTGAAGATGGACCTGATCCTGCAACGGGCGTTCGCGACATCGCCGAATCCGCCCGTTTTCTGCGAAGCAAGATGAAAGAATTCGGGCTGCCGTAGTTGAATTAGACGTAAAGCACCGTCTGGAGATCTCGCACCAAGGCAGCCATGTACGGGTAGCGTTTTTCCGGGTCACGCTCGATACATTTCAGAATCGCCTTTTCGAGCGCTCCAGGGATATCCGCATTCACTTCACGCGGCGGGACAAAGTCCGCTGTGCGGTCCAGTTGCTTGCGCAGAATCTCCTCCGGTGTCTCGCCTGCGAAAGGCTTTCTCCCAGTCAACAGTTCATAGGCCGAAACGCCAAAGGCGAAGATATCGACGCGATGGTCGAAGGGCTGGCGCAGCAACTGTTCGGGCGCCATGTAAGCTGGGGTTCCTGGATTATCGGAGCTTTTCCTCGGTTTATCCGGCTTTGGCTGGGCAAGATCAAAATCGACTAGACGCACTCCCGCGTTGCGCGTCACCAAAACGTTCTCAGGCTTGAAATCGAGATGCATGAAACCGCTGTCGTGCACGTGCTCCAATCCGACGGCCATATCGATCAGAATATTGCCAATGTTCTCTTGTAAGAGCGGATCGTTATTGGCGGAGAGCTCTTTCAGGTTGGAAGCTTCGACATATTCCATCAATAAGTACAGCCAGCCGCTGATCTTGCCGTGTTCGATATAACCGATCACAAACTCATGGTCGTGAATCCGGGACAGAATCTCGCATCCTCGAACAAACCGCTTCCGAGCGGTGAAATTGAACACGGATGTGTCGCGCAAACGCCGCAATGCAAAAGGCTGCTTGTTGGAGTCGGTCGCCAACCATATATCGGCCATCCCACCGCTGTTGATCAGTTCCTGGAGATAGTAAGGGCCGAACTGCGTTGGTTTGCCCAATTCGTCTGACTGGGAATCCTTGTTTCCGAAAAGCGACATGTTGTTCCGTTGACCCGTTCCTTCTCTAGGAGTGCGGACAGCCTTGTCCGCGCATCCTCGTGAGTTTGCTCAAAGCGCGGTGTTCGAGCGCCCCGGAAAGCGCGGGCGCGCTGCCGATTGAAAATCGGCGATAAAGCAGACTGAAAGTCTGCGTTACGACAAAGGCAAGCGCGCTAAACACGCACAGCCGTTCGAGCTCCGTCCGCTTAAAGGAGAGATGCTGCTTCGATTGCATATATTACGCTTAATTCAGTAGCGTCTCTTTAACAACTTGGCAAATCCCGTGCCACTCAAAAACCATTATCCGCTTGGCTTGCGTAATCGAGAAACCTAACTTTCGGCCATGCGTCCGCTATGGTCGCTTGCGATTTTCTTTGCCGTCGTTTTTCTTGGCACAGCCTTGCTGGCGCCCTGGATTTACTATCTAGCCGGCTGGATAGCGACCCTCTTGCCAAGCCTCGATTCGGTCGCCCGGAATCCGTTTCACCGGTACGTCAACCGCTGTCTGCTGGCTTTGGCATTGGTCAGCTTGTGGCCTCTGCTTCGAAGCATGGGAATGCGTTCGTGGGCCGATGTTGGGCTTGGAAGAGCACCGCGATCCTGGAGGCTGGTCAGCAAGGGTTTCTCGCTTGGTTTTGCTTCCTTGGCCTGCGTGGCGCTCATCGCAATCGCATTCGGGGCTCGGCACGTTCGGCCCGACCGGGCGTGGACGGACATTGTGGGGCATCTGTTTCAGATCAGTTTGACCGCGATCGTGGTTGCTGGTTGGGAAGAGGTATTCTTCCGCGGCGCGCTCTTCGGCGTGCTGCGTAAAGCGCTGACCTGGTCCGCAGCGCTATGGGTAAGCAGTTCGATTTACGCGCTGCTCCATTTCTTTGAGCCGTCCCCGGCAACCGAGCCGGTTACTTGGGCGTCCGGCTTGACGACGCTCGTCAAGATGATGCGAGGATTCGGCGATTTGGAGAAATTGGCGCCAGGCTTTCTTAATCTGACTCTCGCGGGAGCTATACTGGCTTTGGCCTATCAACGATCGGGTTCGGTTTACTTTTCAATCGGGCTCCACGCGGGTTGGGTATTTTGGGTGAAGTCTTACGGTTATATGACAAAACAGGCCGGCCCAATTAATGCCTGGTTCTGGGGTTCGAGTCGATTGATCGATGGCTGGCTTTGCTTTGTCATTCTCCTCGCAATGTTCGTCCTGTTCGCTCGAACGAAGATGCTCGCAACGGAATCACAGATATCTCAGGATCGCGCCAAGGAAGAAGCCGACGGTGTCGCGGGAAAATAACCGAAGCCATATGAAGACAGCGAACCCTAATTTCAGTTCGCTAAGCGCCTGGCTTGATGCCAGCCTCGGATTCGTTTATCCGAATATCTGCCAGATTTGCTTTGTCGAGCGCGCGACCGCCCACGAGGGATATGTCTGTGTTCGTTGTTGGTCTCGAACCGACGGCGTCCGTTTTATCAAGCCACCTTTCTGTCGAGTCTGCGGCCTCCCATTCGAAGGGGAGATGACAACGGCTTTTGAATGCAGCAATTGCCGCGAGATGGAACTTCACTTTGAATCGGCTCGGTCGGCCGTGGTTGCCCGGGGCCTGGTCCTGGAAGTGATTCACCGCTATAAATACCAACGAGAACGTTGGTTCGAGCCTTTCCTAGCTGACCTTTTAGTTCGCGCGGCGGCGCCCGTGTTGCAAATGGAAAAATGGGACCTGATCGTTCCTGTTCCACTGCATCCATTGAAGAAACGCGAACGCGAATTCAATCAGGCCGAACGCATGGCGCATCATCTCAGCGTCGCTACGAACATCCCCGTCCAGGCAAAGCTTCTCAAGCGTGTCGAACCAACCAGGACGCAGACCCATCTGACCCGGTCCGAGCGAGCTGCGAATGTAAAGAATGCGTTCGCCTTCCGGCTGGTCGGCAAACTAAACGGCGAGCGAGTGATCGTGCTGGACGACGTGCTGACGACTGGGGCGACCACGAGTTCCTGCGCTAAAGTTTTGCGGGAGAATGGGTCCGGACCAGTTTGTGTCTGGACTGTTGCTCGCGGACTTTGAATCGAGTAGTATTTATTCCCAAGATTGTGAAGATATTCAAATCCAGGGCACAGTTCCGGCCCAATCGGAATTGTTTGCCCCGTGAAACTCAGCCGGTTCACTTGATTCATCCCTGAATTATGGCTACGAGCTCCTTCACTAAGAAAATGCTGGGGTTGGAAGTTGCCGAAGCAACTGCTCAGCCTAAGACCGCCGCCGCGCCGACTACCTTTCTCAAAAAGCCCAAGATCGCTCCTTCGAAGTCCAGGAAACGAGAAATACCTGAAGGTTTGTGGACGAAGTGCCCGAAATGTTCGGTCATGCTCTACGATAAAGACCTGGACGAAAACTTGAAGGTCTGCCAGCACTGCAATCATCATTTCCGGATTGGCGCGCGCGAACGCATTCATTCCCTGGTCGAGACGTGTTCCTTTGAGGAAATGGACGCCGAAATGACCAGTGTTGATATTCTCAAATTTGCTGGCGTTTCCTCGTACAGCGGCAAGCTCCAGGACAATAAGCGATTGACCGGATTAAAGGACGCGGTCATTACGGGCATTGGCAAGATTGACACGCATCGCGTCGGCCTTGGTGTGATGGACTTCAGCTTCCTCGGAGGTTCCATGGGCTCGGTCGTCGGGGAGAAATTGGCGCGCTTGATTGAGGCCGCCACGGACAAAGGATTGCCCGTAATTATTATTTCCTCGAGTGGTGGAGCGCGCATGTACGAAGGAATGTGCAGCCTGATGCAAATGGCGAAGACCTGCGGCGCGCTCGCATATCACGCCAAACACAAATTGCCTTTCATCAGCGTGCTGACAGATCCGACGACCGCCGGCGTGATGGCAAGTTTTGCCAGTGTTGGCGATCTGATCATCGCCGAACCCGAAGCCATGATCGGCTTTGCTGGCCCCCGCGTCATCAAGGACACGACCCAAAGCGAACTGCCGCCCGGCTTTCAGACTGCGGAGTTTTTGCTCGAGCATGGGCTGATCGATGCCATCGTTCATCGCAAGGAAATGAAAGAGCGGCTTGCCTATTATCTCGGTTACTTGACTGAAAGTCAGAAGCAAATCGCGGCGCTAGGCTAATCGGTCGGTTTCGAGTTGAACAAAATCGTGGTTGGCCTAAAAGAGTGGCCACTCTATGCGAAACCATCTCTTGCGATTCGCCCTCGTCTTGCTCGCTCTTTCTAAGGCCTCCGACGCCGGACTCTCGGCTCAGTCCCTCCCGGAGCACGACCTGCGCGCGACCAAGCCGAAAACTCTTAATACACTCCGGACATTCCCGAATGTTACCTCGAAATCGGCATGGCAAGCTCGCGCCAAAGAAATTCGAGACCATGTCCTTGTCAGTTGCGGCCTTTGGCCGATGCCTGAGAAAACGCCCCTCAACGCCCAGGTCTTTGGCAAGGTGCTTCGCGACGGTTACAGCATCGAGAAGGTGGCGTTGCAGACGTATCCCGGCTTTTATTTGGCCGGCAACCTGTACCGTCCCATCGGAAAAGGGAATGGCCCGTTCCCAGCAATCCTGAATCCTCATGGCCATTGGAGCAATGGCCGCATGGCAGACGAAGAGAACGGCAGCATCGCCGCACGCTGCATTAACTTCGCTCGACAAGGGATGATCGCGTTCTCCTATGACATGGTTGGGTACAACGACACAATCCAGGTAAAGCACAACTTCGCCAGCAACCCCACCAATCTCCTCTGGAACATCAGCTTGATGGGCCTGCAAACCTGGAACAGCATTCGCGCGCTTGATTTCCTGGCTTCGTTGCCGGATGCAGACAAATCGCGTCTGGCATGCACGGGCGAATCGGGAGGCGGCACCCAAACATTTATGCTCGGGGCGATTGACGATCGACTCACAGTCCAAGCTCCCATCGTCATGGTCTCGCACTCGATGCAGGGCGGATGCCTGTGTGAAAATGCGCCGGGCTTGCGCGTCGAATATTCCAATATGGAAATTGCCGCTGTTCCCGCGCCCCGTCCGCAGTTGCTAGTCGCGGCCTCGGGAGATTGGACTAAAGACACGCCGGCTGTTGAGGGACCCGCGATTGAAAGGGTCTATCGCCTGTTCGACCGGGCCGATCGGTTTCGCCACGTCCGCTTCGACTTTCCGCACAATTATAATCGCACGAGTCGCGAAGCTGTGTACGAGTGGTTCGGCCGCTGGTTGCTGCGCCATCCCGAGCCAGCCTCCCTGAAAGAGATCGCCTACCAAAAGGAGCCGGACCAGGAGTTGCGAGTTTGGCCGGATGGCAAATTGCCGGATGACGCTCTGGATGAAACATCTCTCATCAAGTCGCTAATCAAGTCATCCCAAGCGCAGTTGGAAACAATCAAGCCGACCAACGCGCGTTCGCAGAAACAATATCACGAACTGATGTGGCCTGCGTGGCGTCACACGTTGCAGGCGGAGATTCCGGAACGGTCGCTCGTGGTCGAAGCGGGCCAAGCCAAGAAGATCGCAGGTCGAACCGTCACCGAATTCTCGCTGGGCCGGGCCGGGAAAGGAGACCGGCTGTCTGCTTTGATGATCAATCCCTCGAACGATTCGCACAGATTGTTTGTGGTTCTCGCGCATCCCAAGGGTAAAGCTGGTTATTTGGATTCCGCGGGAGAACCGATCGGATTGGCTAAGAGATTTCTCGACCGCGGCCAGTCCATTCTGCTGGCGGACCTGTTTCAAACCGGTGGCTTGGCCAATGCTGACATCGAAAAAGATCGCAAGCCTTTCGCCAATTATTTCAGCACCTACAATCGGACGGACTTGCAGGAACGCGTGCAAGACTTGATTACGGCGGCCGCGTTCGCTAAGACCCACAGCAAAGGACGCCGCGTTGTCCTCTGCGGCGCCGGCCGCGCTGGTCTTTGGTCGCTGCTCGCCGCGCCCGCTGTCGATGCTGTCGTCGCGGATTGCGATTCCCTGGATATGGCTGACGATCAAGCGTTGCTGGCGCACGACCTCTTCGTTCCAGGCATCCGAAAAATTGGCGCGTTCGAAGGCGTGCTGGCGCTGGCGGCGCCGCGCTCTGTCCTGCTGCATAACACCGGTTCGAAATTTCTCACACCGTCGTTGCCGGACCTTTACCAGCGCCTCGACGCTTCCCAACAATTCCGCCGCGAGCCAGCCGTTTTAAGCGACGATGCCATTGCCGATTGGGTCGGCCAATTAGGATTCCGATAAGCAAGACCGGCGTCGTAGCGCAGACTTTTGACTTAAAGAAAAGGACTTCCTTAAGCCAGTTTGTTCGTTAACTTGCCCAAAGAAAGGAAGCTCTCGGTATGAGTGAAGAAACGACGCTCTTTAAAGGTTCATCCTCGTTCGTCGTCAGCCTCGGAACATTTCTGCTCGGCAGTATGATTGTGGTTGCCGCCATCGTCGGCGCCATTGTTCTGTCGATCTGGCTGCTGATTGTCGCTGGCGTTACACTGATTCTTATGGCGGTGCGGTGGATCGTTATTCGCTCGCGCACTTACGAGCTTACCACCGAAAGAGTCCGAGTAAGGACGGGCATCGTCAACAAGAGGACTGATGAGATGGAGCTCTATCGAGTCGAGGACATCACGCTGTTTGAACCGCTGGTGCAACGGCTGTTTGGCGTCGGAACGATTCGCATCGCTACGAACGATACCTCGACACCGACGTTGGAAATCGAGGCCATCCGAGGCGCTGCCGAACTGCGCGAGCAATTGCGGAAGAGCGTAGAGGCTTGCCGCGACCGCAAGCGCGTGCGCGTCACCGAAATGGAGTAAGAGCAAACACTCCCCTCTGCCAAAAGCGCCGCCCCCGCTCAACCGTGGTTTTTGGGTTCAACTCTCTGCAGCCTCCGAGCGGTAGCTGGATTGTCGCCGCTTCCGAAGTTCCCGCGCTGCCGCCCACTTTTAGACTCCCAAGGATCAAAAGAACAGAACAGAAAGGCCTTCGGTTCGGTTGCGGTTTGATTCTCAACCATGCGCTAATTCTGGGCCAAGCTTGCACCAGGAACAGAGCAATTCCCAGCTACGTTTCGATGAGCTTGGAAAACTTGCTGAAGAACTCCTGGGCCAGCTTCTTGCCCGCTGCTTCAATGACGCGCGAACCGACGGCCGCGATTAGGCCGCCCACTTGCACAGTCGCTGTGTAGACAAGCTGCGTGTTGGAGCTTTGCGCTTTGAGTTCGATCAGGCACGTGCCTTTCACGAACCCCGGACCGCCCTTCCCTTCCATTTGCAAAGTGAACTTGTGAGGTGGTTGTTTGTCGGTGACCTTTACCTTCCCAGTATAGCTTCCCTTCACCGAGGCAATGCCGAGCTTTAGATGAGCGTTGTATTCATCCTCACCGGTCTTTTCCATCTTCTCGCAGCCGGGAATGACCTGCTGCAGAATATGAGGATCGATCAACGCTTCGAAGACGCGTTGAGGAGGAGCCGCGATGGTGCAGGTTCCTTGAATGTTCATTTTGCCAGATTATAGCAGATGAGCCGGTCTTCGCTGCGCAGGTACAGTTTCTTATGAGCCAATATCGGAGCCGGCCAGCACGGATAATGCAATTGCGGAACCTGAAAGCGCCCGATCTCTTCGGGAGCCTTAGGATTTGCCTTGAACATTCCCAAAAGGCCGCCTTCTCCTAACACAATCAACTTGCCGTCAGCCATGATCGCGGAGCCGCGTCCGTAAACGCTCGGAGTTGGCGTGCTATGCGATGGCCAGCTTTCCTGGCGATCCCACATTAACTTTCCCGTTTTCAATTCCACGCAACGAAAGCGCGCGTCGGGTTCATTGCGGCCGCTGAATGCGTAGAGAAAACCTTCATGATAGATGGGCGTCGTCCAGTGAATCTCCAACACAGTGCTGCGCCAAACTTCATCGACGCCGCGACCATCTGGTTTGACCTTCAATAAGACAGACCCGACGCGATAGTACGCGCCCGAAATTAAAATCAAATCATCCACGACAATCGGATTCATCGCGTTCACCGAATCGTTCAATTGCGAACGAAACCAGAAGCTGAAATTGACGCCGCCGTTCTTGGGATCGATTGAAACCAAGCCTTGACGCATCAGGCAGAGAATATGGCGTTTCCCGCCGATGGTCGCCGCGACGGGGGTTGCGTAGCTCGCTTGCTTTTCTGTGCGATCCCAGCGGTAAAGCGGTTCTCCACGCCATGCCGTCATCTTGATTCCGTGCCAATTCTTTTCACCGACGCTCTCCCAGAGCGTCTTTCCGGTTTGCGCGTCAAAACCGACCATTCCCGAGTTAGGCTGGCCGCCGACCATCACGACCAGCACGTCACCTTCGAGAATAGGGGTGCTCCCGACCCCAAAAAACGCTGCTGGAATTTCCCAGTCCTTGTCCGTGTCACGCTGCCAAATCAACTTGCCCGAATCCAATTCAACGCAGAGCAATTTGCCTTCTGCCCCGAAAGTGTAACAGCGATCCTCGGTAAGCAACGGCGAACAACGCGGACCATTGTTATAACCGTAAGGGTCGATGAATCGGCTTGGATAGCCGTAACGCCAAATTGGCTTGCCAGTCGCGGCGTCGAGGCATTCGACAATCTCTTGGTCCTTGACCCTGTGATGGACAACCAACCGGTTCCCGCGAATGGATGGCGCGCTATAGCCGGTCCCAACAGGCTTCTCCCAGACGAGCGGAGGTCCACCAGGCGGCCACTTGTCAAGCAAGCCTGTTTCCGTAGAAATGCCGTTCGCCTGCAGGCCCAGAAAGCGTGGCCAGTCGTCACCGCGCTGTTCCGCCGCACCGATGCTCGGGATCATGACCGAAACTGCGGCAGCAGCGATCGCGATAGCCATGAGCTTCCCTGGGTTCTTCGTTGCAACGAATCTCATGGCGCGAGCGTAAGCGGGTGGGCTATCCCGTGCAAGGTCACATATCCCAGTAATCAATGAATTACGCGATTGCTCGTAATCGCGGACGAGTTATGGCAGGCATGATGGTTGGCCTAGGCCGACTGCACAGATTGAATCCACTGCCGCAAAAACCGATCGGTAATGAGGAATGAACCATTGTCCCGATCAATAATGTCCTTGGCCAGCAACGCCTGCGCGGCCCGTTGCGCGCTGGATGCGGAACTGAGTCCGTGACGGCTTACAAATTCACCGGCAAAGACCTTCACTCCGGTGGTCTCGCCGGCCAGCCCTTTCAAGAATCGCTTCTGAGAAAGGGTCAGTGACTCCCACAACGTCGTGTAGGCATAGCTCTCGCGGTCCAACAACACCTTTACCGCCGCCTGAAGCATTTCTGTGTTTATGCCGGACTTCGGTTCGCATAGCTCCCAAAGCACATGACACAGGTGTTGAGTATAAAATGGGTGTCCTTGTGTGAGTTCACAAATCTCATGAACGCACCGACGGTCAATACCCTTGTCCCCCGCCACAAAGCGTTGATGAATGAACGGCTGCCAATGCTTCTCGGCAATTGGACCGAGAGGATAGTGGCCCCCAGCCCGATACAAAGGGCGATTACGATCCAAAACCATTTTGGGGATCAGATGTTTGCGGCTGCCCAAGAAGAGATAGCTCACCTGGTGATGATTCTGAATCACGCTCCGAAGTTTCCGTTCCACATGGTCGCTGCCATACTCCAGAATCTGCTGAAACTCGTCCGGCACCACGACGACGCGCGGCCCGCCCTTGGCGGCAATTCGCGCTGGAGTTTCCAGAACTTCATCCAAGGCCGGGCCGACTCGGGCCTGCTTGCCCAAGCCAAAGGTTAAGACCGGTTTGCCTTCCTCGTCCGCAGTCACACTCGGCGACAAGCTGCCGAAGAACTTCTTCGCCGTCTCCAATACTTTCCCTACGGACGTGCTCATGGATTCAGTAATCGCCTTCGCCACTGAGGTGACGAATGTGGCCTCGCCGCCGGTCGGCCATAAATCCACGTACGCCCATAGACAGCCCTTGCGGGGAAGCTTGCCGAGGGCGGCGCGCACGAGCGAGGTCTTGCCGTAGCGCCGTTCCGAGAACACGAACAGTTTCTCCGCATTCTCCATCGCCCGTAGCAGGTCGCCGATTTCTTTTTCGCGGTTGCAGAAGGCCACGCCGGTCACCACCCCGCCGTACTCAAAAGGGTACTTCATATTACGCAAATTGCGTTACGCAACTTGCGTAAGTAAAGTCTCGCGCTCCTTTTCCCTTCCGACCGCTGTCCAGTCATTAAATTGCGTTCACCCGAAACACGGCTTTCTAATTGGCCGTTCCGCGGTTTTGGATGCAATAGAGTTTGGAGGTTGTGCGCACAATCAAACTCTCCTGGGCCATGGCTGGCGTGGCCATGCACATTTCGTTCAGCGAATTCTTGCCCAGCAATTTGAACTTGGGTCCAGCCTCAATGACAAACGTGTCGCCATCCTCGCTCAAGCAAAAGACTCTGCCATTGCAAGCCCAGGGCGACGCAGTGTAAGCGCCGGTTCCCTCAGGGTTTAAGCGTTCGCGATCATAAACCAACCGGCCGGTTCGCGCTTCATAACAACTGAACAAGCCGCGATCGTACAACACGTAGAAATAATCGCCATACACCAGCGGCGAAGGATTGTACGGAGCCGCCGTCTTTTGATACCACGCGATATGTTCGTTGCTCGTTTCACCCGGTTTGAGCGAAATCTCGCCGGAGGCGCCGGGGCGAATGGCAAAGACCGGGCGAGTTCCATCCCCGACATATCCGGAACAAACGTAGAGCAAACCAAACTTTGAAAACGGTGTTGGGATCACAATGGTAGACATGCCGCCGAATTCCCACAGCAGCTTGCCAGCGAGATCGTAAGAGCGGACTTTGTTCCGTCCCGGAGTGACAATCTCAGTGCGTTTCTCATTTTCCCAAATGTACGGCGTAGCCCAGTTGCTCTTTTCGTCGCGCTCCACCCGCCAGATTTGCCGGCCTGTTTTCGCATCGAGCGCAACAAGGAACGATTGCTCCTCATTATCATTCACGATGTAGAGCCGTCCATTGTGCAAGATGGGTGAAGCGGCTGTTCCCCAGCCGTAACGTGTTTTGAAAGACTCGAGGCGTTTTGACCAAATCTCGTTGCCCGCGAAATCGAGACAATAAATCCCAACGTTGCCGAAGTAAGCGTAAACACGCTCGCCATCGGTGACGGGAGTCTCGGAAGCGTAAGTGTTCTTTAGGTGAATGGAACTGGAAGGCGCCCCTTGATGCGCTTGCTTTTCCCAAAGCTTCTTTCCGGATTTCAAATCCAGACAATAAACCATCCACTGATGACGGGCCGAGGAGGGCGTCGGCCGATCGCCTCCAAAATAAAGTCCCTTCTTCGGCGTCTCGACTTCGCCGTCCTTAACGACCGATGTGAGAAATATCTTATCACCCCAAGCGATCGGAGAGGACCACCCATAGCCGGGAACGTCTGTCCGCCATTTGACATTCTGATTCGCGCCCCAAGTCGTCGGAAGATTGTTGTTCTCGGAAGTTCCGAGAGACTTTGGCCCGCGGAACTGGGGCCAGTGTTCCTCAGCGCTCAATGGCAACGCTTGCAGGAGGAGAATGGATAAGAACAGAAAGCCTGGCCGAGATTGCATTTGCATTGGAGGTTGACTGTACAGGGATTGGAGCGGTTCGGCACTCTTAAAAAACAGAAAGCCCGTTCTTTCGAACGGGCTTTCGCGCAAAGGCCGATGCGATGTTTACTTCTTCTCCGGGGTGGCTTCGCCACCGGAGGCTGCCGGCGCGGACTCAGATTGCCCGGCGGCAGCGGTTTCAGTTTTTGCCGGAGCCGCCGCGGGTGCGGGCGCAGCTACAGGTAGCTCGACCCATTCGAGGATTGCCAAATCGGCGGCGTCACCCTGGCGGCGATTGAGCTTTATGATGCGCGTATAACCGCCACGGCGCTCCTTAAACGCGGGTGCGATCTCGTCAAACAAGATGCGCACCACATCATTTTTATGCGCCTGAGCAATCAATGCCTTGCTCTTGAGCATGCGTTGGCTGTTGTGGCGCAGTTTCGCAGCCGCCAAACGGCGATCGTGGATCGTTCCATTTTTGCCCAACGTCACCATTTTTTCCGCGACCGAACGCGCGGCTCTTGCCTTGGCCAGAGTGGTTGTGACGCGCTTGTGCTGAATAAGGCTGCAAACCAAATTAGCCAGCATCGCATTGCGGTGTGAACCGGTGCGTCCTAATTTGGCTGTTCTTTTCTGATGTCGCATGGGAATTAATGCTAGGCCGACTTGGCTTCTTCCTTAGGAGCGTCGAGCAATGTGGCATCGATATTCATTCCCAAAGACAAACCGAGACTGGTCAGTTTCTCTTTAATTTCATTGAGCGATTTCTTGCCGAAGTTGCGGTACTTCAGCATTTCCGCTTCCGTCTTCATCGCCAACTGCCCGACCGTCGTGATGTTGGCATTGTTCAAACAATTGGCGGCCCGGACACTCAATTCGATTTCATTGACGCTCATGTTGAGGAGTTTGCGTTGCCGCGCCTTTTCGTCGTCCTGCTTGTCCACGACCTCCTCAAACTCGACCGCATTCTTGTCATATCCGACGAAGACGTCCAAGTGATGCTGCAGAATTGCGGAGGCTTGCGTGAGCGCGTCGTCCGGGGAAACACGGCCATCCGTCCAGATTTCGAGGATCAACCGGTCGTAATCGGTGCGCTGGCCAACACGCGCGCTTTCGACCGCGTACCGCACACGCGTCACGGGCGAAAAGAGCGAATCGATGGCGATGACGCCAATGGGCTGGTCCGGCTTCTTGTTTTCGTCACCGGGGCAAAAGCCGCGTCCGATCTTTACCTCCAATTCCATTTCGAGCTTCTTTTTTCTATCGAGCGTGCAGATCAACTGTTTCGGGTTAACCAGCTCTAAATTCTGATTCAACTTAATGTCGCCGGCGGACACCGGACCATCCTTGTTGACGGAAAGCAGGACCGTCTGTGGCTCGCGGCTATGCGCCTTGAAGAGCACTTTCTTTAGATTCAGAATGATGTCCGTGACATCTTCGACCACTCCATCGATGGTCGTGAATTCGTGCATCGCGCCATCAACGCGAATCGACGTGATGGCGGCGCCTTCGAGCGAGGAGATAAGAACGCGACGGAGGGAATTCCCGATCGTGTGGCCGTATCCGGTTTCGAAGGGTTCAGCGATGAATTTCGCGTAGGTTTCTGTGGCGGTTGAATCTTCCTTGGTCAACCGTTTCGGCATTTCGAACCGACCTAAACGTACTGGCATAGTTCTCTTTCTAACAATTTTAATCTGACTCGCGCTGCTTCATTCCCGCCGGCAATGCGAGCCCGTATAATTGTTTTGCTCCCGATCGAGAGCGGGTTTAGTTAGCGGGAATAAAATTCGACGACGGCTTGCTCGTTCGCAATGGGTTGAATGTCATCGCGCGACGGAATCCGCAAGACCGTGCCTTTGAAAGCATCTTTGTTTAAGGAAAGCCAATCTGGAACTGACCGGCTGGTCGAAGATTCGAGATTTCGCGTGCCCATTTGCCGTGAGACGCTTGAGTCTTTGACCTCGATAACGTCGTTCACTTTCAATCCGCAGGACGGAATATTCACGGAACGGCCATTGACCTTGATATGACCGTGCGAGACCATCTGGCGGGCCCCGGCCCGAGTATTGGCAAAACCAAGATGATAAACCACGTTGTCCAGGCGCGTCTCGAGAATCTGCAACATCGTTTCACCAGTCACACCGCGACGCTTCAAAGCGCGCTCGTAAACGCCGCGGAACTGGCGCTCCAACAGCCCATAATAATAGCGGAGCTTTTGCTTCTCGATTAAGCCTAGCGCGTAGTCGGTATTTTTCCGCCGAGACTTTGGACCATGCACGCCGGGTCCGTAGTTTTTCCGTTCGAGGTACTTTGACGGGCCAAAAACGGGCGTGCCAAATCGACGACTGATTCGAATTCGAGGTCCAGTATAACGAGCCATACTTGTTATTTGGTATTTGAGATTTGAGATTTGAAATGCCTAGACGCGACGCTTCTTGCGCGGACGACAGCCATTGTGCGGAACAGGCGTCACATCTTTGATGGTTGTGATTTCGAGGCCAATCGCCTGTAAAGCTCGAATCGCTGACTCGCGTCCGGAGCCAGGTCCTTTGACCTTAATCTCGACTTCGCGCATGCCGTGGGACATTGCCTGACGCGCCGCATCCTGAGCCACTTGTTGGGCCGCGAACGCCGTGCTTTTCCGTGAACCCTTAAAGCCGACCTTGCCGGAAGTAGACCAGCCCAAGACATTGCCGTGCATGTCCGTGATCGTGACCTGGGTATTGTTGAAAGTAGCCAGGATATTGGCCACGCCACTGGTGATGTTCTTGGCGCCTTTGGCCTTGATAATCTTCTTTGCGTTTGGATCCTCGCCGAGCAGTTCGGCGGCTGTCGGCGCAACTGCGGCAACCGGTTCGGCGGGCTTTGGCGCCTCGGCAGCAGGAGCGGCAGCGGCTTGGGGTTCGCCTCCCTTTTTCGCCGGTTTGGCGGGGCGAGGCTCGGCCGCAGTTTTTGGCGCGGCTTGTTCGGCGGCGGGCGCCGCCGCTGGCGCCGCTTCAGCTTTGGCTTCTTTTTTGGCGGCGGGTTTCTTCGGTTTTGTCTCGTCAGCCATAGGAACAGTTTAGTGAATGCCAGTTTTTGCGTTAGGATTGCGTTGAACACCGACGGTTTTGCGCGGGCCTTTGCGCGTGCGCGCGTTGGTCTGAGTGCGCTGGCCTCTTACCGGAAGACCGCGCAAATGCCGAATGCCTCGGTAGCACTTGATGCCTTGGAGACGTTTCAAGTTCATTCCGAGTTCGCGACGCAGGTCGCCCTCGATCACATACTTGCCTTCTTGGATAGCATGAACGATCTGCGACAACTGTTGCTCGTCCAGATTCTTGGCGCGAATCGCCGGGTCGATTTTGGCCTTCTCCAGAATGACTTTCGCGTTGACCGGACCAATTCCGTAAATGTAACGAAGCGCAATGTCGATGCGCTTTTCACCGGGTATGTCCACACCTAAGATACGTGCCATAGAGCAACTCTTTCTTAACCTTGTCGTTGTTTGTGCCGCGCATTCGTGCAAATGACACGAATGACACCTTTCCGCCGGACCACTTTGCAGTGCTCGCAAAGCTTCTTAACTGACGCGCGAACTTTCATATTCAACTTGATCTATCTGTCTCTGGACGAGATGCAATGCAACCCTTCGACAAATCGTAAGGCGACATCTCAACTGTTACTGTATCTCCCGGCGAAATGCGAACGAAATTCATACGCATTTTCCCGGAAACGTGCGCCAGAATCCGATGGCCATTCGCTAGCTCCACCCGAAATATCGTATTCGGGAGGGCCTCGACTACTCGGCCTTCAACTTCAATTGCGTCTTCTCGGGGCACGTTAATATTTCTGGCTCACCTTCCGTAATCAGCACCGTATGCTCGAAATGGGCTGACGGTTGTCCGTCTTTCGTCACCACTGTCCATCCATCGGCCAGTATCTCGACGGCAGGCGATCCTGCGTTCACCATCGGTTCAATAGCCAGAGTCATCCCGGGCCGCAGCTTAGGTGACGACTTGCCGTCGACATAGTTGGGAATTTGCGGCTCTTCATGCATCGACCGTCCCACACCATGACCGACAAATTCGCGCACGACGCTGAATCCGTTCCGCTCGACGTAACTCTGAATGGCTCGCGAGATATCAACGACGCGATTCCCGAGCAGCGCCCGCGCGATACCTTCGTAAAGCGCCCTCTCGGTCACATCGATCAGTTTTTGGGCCAACACGTCGCATCCGCCCACGGCTACCGTGCGCGCGGTATCACCGATATAACCTTCGTATATCACACCCACGTCCGTGCTCACGATGTCACCGAAATCCAAACGACGGTTGCTGGCCAAACCATGAACCACTTGTTCGTTAACCGACAAGCAAACGTGGCACGGATACTTTCGATACCCGAGAAACGCGCTCTTGGCCCCATGACTCTTAATTCGCGACGCGGCAAAATTGTCAATTTCCTTCGTCGTCACGCCGGGCGTTATCCACGCGCAAACTTCGTGGAGCACTGTGCTCGCCACCGCTCCGGCCGCTCGCATCGCTTCTACATCGCGCTCGTTTTTCAGAATGATCATTGCTTCAAAGCCTCAATCGAGGCCGCATAGATCTGGCCAGACGGCAGCGTCGCATCGACCACTTTCAGTTTGCCCTGCTCTCGGTAATAGTCGACTAGCGGCTCGGTTTGCTGAACATAAACTTTCAAGCGCTGCCGCAAAACCGGCTCCGTGTCATCTTCACGCTGTATTAATGCTGCGCCACACAGATCGCACCGGCCGGGAGTTTGCGGCGGCCGATTGCGCACATGATAAATCCGTTCACATCTCGCGCAAGTCCGGCGGCCAGTCACCCGGTCCAAAATCAAGCTTTCCGGACACTCGTAAAAGATCACGGCCTCGATCGGCGCGCCTTGAGCAACGAGCCATTCGTCCAGAGCTTTGGCCTGAGCCACAGTTCGCGGAAAACCATCCAGCAAGAATGCCTCAGCGAGCTCGGCCTGCAGCCGATGTTCCATAAACTCCAGAACCAGCTCATCGGGCGCTAATTCGCCTTTATCAAGGAACACTTGAACTTGGCGGCCTATCTCGGTCCCAAGCTCAATTTCTCGACGCAACCAATGTCCGGACGAGACGTGGGAAAAGCCAAAATCCGACTTCAATTGGCTTGCCACAGTCCCCTTGCCAGACGCGGGCGGTCCGAGAAGTACAACCCGCCGTTTCATTCTAAAAACGGCCTTTGATGCGCCCCTTCTTCAGGAATCCGTCATAGTGGCGCATCAACAAATGCGATTCCATCTGCCTCATCGTGTCCAGCATGACACCCACCGTAATCAACATGCTCGTCCCGCCAAAGAATTGCGAAACTCGGAAATTAATCTCAAATATCTCGGCCATCAAATTGGGAATAATGGCAATCACCGTCAAAAATATCGCTCCAGCCAACGTGATCCGGCTCATGCTCCGATGCAGAAAATCGCTGGTCGCCTGTCCCGGCCGAACTCCAGGAATATAGCCGCCATACTTCTTGAGATCGTCGGCAATCTGAATCTCGTTAAACTGCGTCGCGACCCAAAAATAGGAAAAGAAGAGAATCATCGCGCTATACAGAGCGTAGTACAGGAAATGACCGCTGCCCAACTGCACACCGATGCTTCGGAAAAACGGAATGTCCGCCAATTCGCCGATCCTGAGAAAGATCATCTGTGGGAACATCAAGATAGCTTGAGCAAAAATGATCGGCATCACGCCGGCGTAATTGACACGCAACGGCATGAACGAACTCCCACCGGCATAAACCTTCCGCCCCACCGCCCGCTGCGCATACTGGACAGGAATCTTTCGCTGCGCCTGCGTCATGGCGACAACGCCGGCGACAACAGCCACAAGCAGCAACAGAAGAGCAATCGCATGGAAAAAGTGGAATTCCCGTGGACCGACCGGTCGCCAGAACATGCGATGCAACTCTTGAAATGCCAGTGGCAAGTCCGCCACGATTCCAATGGTGATGACCAAGGAGATGCCATTGCCAATGCCCCGTTCGGTAATCTGCTCGCCCAGCCACATGAGCAAGAGCGTTCCTGTCGTTAAGATTAAGACGGTCTGAATTCGATACCACCACCCGGGATCCAGCACCAACGTTCCCGCGAATCCCTTGAAGACTTCACCGGGATGCTCCCAGCTAAGAGTCATCAACGTTCCATGTCCCAAGCAAAGGAGAACCGTCAGATAACGTCCGTACTGGACGATCTTGGCGCGGCCACCCTCTTCGCGGGCTAGCTTGCTCAATGTGGGAATCACCGCCGTCAGAAGCTGGATGATAATCGTGGCTGTGATGTACGGCATAATGCCCAACGCACCGACCGCGCAATTCTGCAGAGCGCCGCCGGTGAAAAGGCTGTACATGCCGAGCAACGAATTATCCATCTGATTAGCGTTGGCCTCGAAGAACGCCCTTAAAGAAGCCCCGTCCAAACCGGGCACGGGAACCCAAGCCAGCACTCGGCAAATCGCCAATACCATCAAAGTAAAGAATATCCTCGATTTGAGTTCGGGAATTTTGAAGCAATTGGCAAATGTATTGGCAATGTTCGCGAGCATGCGTCGGAAGAGAATTAGCCTTGAGCGGCCTGCGGTTTCGAAGGAGTGACCAATTCGCAAACGCCACCCAGTCCTTCGATCTTGGCGCGGGCCGAGGCGCTAAAGGCATGGACGCGGACGGTCAGTTTCCTGGTTAACTCTCCCTCACCGAGAATTTTGATGCCATCAGCCCGTCCGTTGGCCAAGCCGGTTGATCGCAAGGCCGCTTCATCCACGCGCGCGCCATCCTCGAATTGATTTAGAGCGCTCAAATTGACAGGGATGTAACGCGTGCCGCGAGGATTATTGAATCCTCTCTTCGGCATACGCCGAATCAACGGCATCTGGCCGCCTTCAAAACCAATCCGGATGGAACTGCCCGATCTTGCTGTCTGGCCTTTGCCGCCGCGTCCGCTCGTTTTGCCATGCCCGCTCGACTCGCCTTGACCAAGCCGCTTTCGGCGGTGTTTGGCGCCGGGCCGAGGTTTGAGATTATGTAAACGCATAAACTTCTACGACGCTGAATTTGCGGCTGACGCGATGTCGGGTGCAGGCGCCGGCGTTGCAGGCGGAATGGCGGGAACTGGCTCCTTCGGTTTGACGGAAAGCCCGCGACTTCGAAAGATGTCTTCACGCAAGCGGAGCGCTTGCAAGGCCGCGAGAGTTGCCTTGGCCACGTTAGCGGCATTTTTAGACCCCAACGATTTGCTGAGGACGTCCTTAACGCCCGCGGATTCGACCACGGCGCGAACCGTTTTTCCGGCAATGATCCCCGTGCCAGGTGAAGCTGGCCGAAGCAATACCCGGGCGCCACCGTAAGTAGAGATCACATCATGCGGGATCGTCGCTTCTCGCAACGAAATCTTGACCATGTGTTGCTTGGCATCTTCTCCGCCTTTGCGAATGGCATCTGCCACTTCGCCGGCCTTGCCCAGTCCAATTCCAACCCGCCCCTGTTTGTCGCCAACCACAACGAGGGCGCTAAAACTGAAACGCCGCCCGCCTTTGACGACTTTCGATGATCGATTTATGAAAACTACTTTCTCGCTTAAATTGTTGGAATCTTTGCCGCCCGCGTTCGATTGGTCCGAGCCCTCGGCCGCCGGGCGAGTCCGCCGGCCCGGTCGACCCATTCCCCGGCCACCCATCCGTCCCGGTTCCACAGTACTTTTGGTTTGTTCAGCCACGATATTTTCTCCTGATCTCGATTAAAATTGCAGGCCGCCTTCGCGAGCCGCGTCGGCCAATGCTTTCACTTTGCCATGGAAGCGCGCGCCACTGCGATCGAACACGACATTCTGAATTCCTTTGCTCTTGGCCGTTTCGGCGGCCAGTTGGCCAATTCGTTTGGCGGTGGCAACATTGGCTCGCAGTTTGTCGCGGTCCTCGATTGTCTTGCTCAAAGTGGAAGTGGCCGCCAAGGTCGTCCGCGCAACATCATCAATGAATTGGACGTAAATGTTCTTGCCGGTGAAACGGACGCTCATGCGAGGCCGTTCCCGTGTGCCGACAACTTTCTTGCGAATGCGCCAGCGCCGAAGTTGCGCCAAGTGAAGTTTTTTTTCGGTTCTCATTGATTATGGGTCACGGTCTTGGCCGTAACCCTCAATTAGTTAATGCCCTTACTGCACGGTCTTGCCTTCCTTGCGCACGACCTTCTCGCCCACATAGCGTACACCTTTGCCTTTGTACGGCTCAGGTGGATAGTAACTCCGGATTTCGGAGGCCACGCGACCCACCAATTCTTTGCTGGGACCTTCGATTGTCACCTTGGTGTTGTCCTCCACCTTTACGGTGATCTGGTCCGGTATCGGATACAAAACGGGATGCGAATAGCCGAGGTTAAGGTTGACATTGTTGCCCTGCACAGCCGCTTTGAAACCAACGCCCTGTATTTCCAGCTTCTTCATGAATCCATCCGCCACCCCTTTAACCATGTTATTGAGAATCGCGCGGCTCAACCCATGGAGCGACTTCGCCTCAGCGTCTTCACCTTGCCGAGTGACAAGAATCTTGTCGCCCGTCACCGCGGCGGAAGTGCGCTTCGGCAGCGCAAAATCCAATTTGCCCTTCGGACCTTCGACAAAAACCTTTCCTTCCTTGATCTCTACTTTGACCTTGGGAGGAATTTGGACGGGTATTTTTCCAATTCTCGACATACAATTGCCTTACCAAACAAAACAAAGAACTTCGCCGCCGAGGCGCTGCTTTTGAGCTTCAAAACCGGTCATCACGCCTTTAGGCGTGGAAAGGATGGCCGTGCCCATTCCACCGAGCACACGCGGAATCTCTGTCGATCGCACGTAACGGCGCAATCCTGGAGTGCTCACACGCCGCAGACCAGTAATAATCCCTTGGCGGTCCTGGAACTTTAGTTTGAGTTTCAACTTCTTGATCTTATTGCCTTCCACCGAGCAATCAGCGATGTAGCCCTCTCGCTTTAAAATCCGCGCGATGCTTTCCTTCATCTTGGAGTGGGCCAACTCGATGGTGGGCAGCAGCGCCTGATTGGCATTGCGCAAGCGCGTCAGCATGTCAGAAATTGGGTCTGTCATAAGCTTACCAGCTAGCCTTGGTGACGCCGGGAATCAAACCGCTCAACGCCGACTCTCGAAACACAAGCCGCGAGCAAGCGAACTTGCGCAGGTAACCATGCCGGCGTCCGGAGATCGAACAGCGGTTCGTCAATCGCGAAGGACTGGCATTTCGCGGAAGCTTGGCCAATCCGGCGTAATCGCCTTTGGCCTTAAGTTCCGCCCGCAAGGCGGCGTATTTTTGTACTGCTTTGCGCTTTCTCTTTTCGCGCTCAATCCATGCTTTCTTTGCCATAAATTATCTTCCTTCGGCGAAGGGCATTCCCATCATTTTGAGGAGATCCAATGCTTCCTCATTGGTTTTGGCGGATGTGACAATCGTAATGTCCATTCCTTGTTGCCGCTTAATTTTATCCAAATCGACTTCGGGGAAAATCGTCTGATCCGTAATGCCTATCGAATAATTGCCGCGCCCGTCAAAAGAACGCGTGGACAACCCACGAAAATCGCGAATGCGCGGCAAAGCCGCCGCGACCAGCCGGTCAAAAAACTCATACATCACTTCCCGCCGCAACGTCACATGACAAGCGATTGGCTGCCCTTGCCGCAGTTTGAAATTCGCGATGCTCTTCCGAGCTTTGGCAATAACCGGTTTTCGTCCCGTAATGATGCTCAAATCCTTGGCCGCATCATCGACCGCCCCCTTTTCCAATGATGAGCTCACGCCCATGTTGAGCACAATCTTCTCAATGCGCGGAACCTGATGAAGGTTCTTGTACTTTCGCTTCTCCATCAAAGCGGGCCTCACCTTGTCGATATAGTTGTGATACAGTCGTGGCTTCATGGCGTATCGTCCCGTCTCAAGCGCTGGCATCCGCAGTTCCACGTTTCTTGGCGCGGGCATCGAACTGGTCTGCTCGCATGACATTCGAAATATGAACTGACCCTTCTCGTTCGATGATCGCGCCGTTCGGGTTTTGCTGATTCTTGCGCGTGTGTTTCTTGATCATCTTCACGCCCTCGACAATCACGCGTTGGTGTCCGGACAAAACAGTGATGATCTTGCCCCGCTTGCCGCGCTCCGTTCCAGCGATGACGACCACTTCATCACCTTTTTTGACATGACATTTGGCCATAGCGCTAAATGACCTCCGGGGCCAGCGAAATGATTTTCATAAACTTCTTGTCGCGCAATTCGCGGGCGACCGGTCCAAAGATGCGTGTGCCGCGCGGATTGTTTTCTTTGTCGATGATGACAATGGCATTGGTGTCAAAACGAAGGTACGAACCATCGTTGCGCCGAATGGGCTGCCGCGTTCGGACAATGACCGCATCCACTACTTCACCCTTCTTGACCGTTCCATCGGGCGTCGCTTCTTTTATGTGAGCCTTAATCACGTCACCGACGCGCGCATAAAACTGATTACGCCCAATGACGCCAATCGCAGCGGCTCGTTTCGCGCCGGTATTATCGGCCACATCCAGGATAGAACGAATTTGCAACATAAATTGAATGCTAGACTGCCGCCGCCACGGCCTGCTTGTTGCGCTCCAAAACTTCAACCAGGCGCCAGCTCTTCATTTTGGAAAGCGGGCGCGTTTCTTCAATCCGCACTCGATCGCCCACTTTGGCTTCGCTCTTCTCATCGTGCGCGTAGAACTTTCGGTAGCGGGTCACGACCTTTTTGAACTTCGGATGCCGAAAGCGGCGCTCGACGCGGACCACAATCGTTTTCGTCATCTTGTTCGAAATGACTTCTCCCAACCGTTCTTTACGTTGACCGCGGACAACACTGTTAGACATAGGCAACAATTAGGCAGCTTTTTTGCGAAGCGCTGAAATCTGCGTTTCAATACGAGCGATATCGCGCCGCAACAGCCGAAGCTGCGCCGACTTTTCCAACTGACTGGTCGCCTGCTGCAGCCGCAGGTTGAACAGTTCCTGCCGCAGATCGCGGTTCTTCACCGCCAACTCCGCTGCCGTCAAATCTCGAATCTCAGACATTTTCATGGTTGTTTCTATCCCAGTTTATGACGCGAGATAAACTTGGTTCGAATCGGAAGCTTGTCTGCCGCCAGCCGCATGGACTCGCGCGCGACCGCTTCCGGCACTCCGTCCACTTCAAATAAAACACTCGCCGGGCGAATAACGGCCACCCACGACTCGACCGGGCCCTTGCCCTTGCCCATTCGCGTTTCGAGCGGTTTTTTCGTGTAGGACTTGTCTGGGAAAATGCGAATCCACACCTTGCCGCGCCGCTTCATAAAACGGCTGATCGCCACGCGCGCAGCTTCGATCTGCTTCGTGTCGAGCCAGCACCGTTCGAGCGACTGCAATCCATACTCGCCAAAGGCAACGTTCTCGCCGCGGGAAGCGATCCCCGTACGGCTGCCGCGATGCATCTTGCGGTACTTCACTCTGGCCGGCATCAATGGCATAAAAAATCTCGACGAATAAACGGGTTAAACACTTGCGGCGACTGGACTGGCCGTGGAACTCGGCCCGCCTTTTTCAGCTTTGACCTCGCCCTTGCAAATCCAGCATTTAATTCCTAACTTTCCGTAGAGCGTGTGGGCTTCGGCAAATCCGTAGTCAATCGCTGCCCGCAATGTATGCAGCGGAACACTCCCCTCGTGGTATGACTCGACGCGCGCCAACTCTGCGCCTCCCAATCGCCCGGCGCAGCGCACCTTAATTCCGGCCGCGCCAAAGTCCATAGCAGTCTGAACCGCCTTCTTCATCGCGCGTCGAAACGAAATGCGGCGCTCCAATTGCAGCGCAATGTTCTCAGCCACCAATTGGGCGTCCAACTCGGGAGTTTTGACTTCTTGAATATCGACGTAAATCTCTTTGCCGGTCATCTTGCTCAGTTCTTCTTTGAGCTTGTCGATTTCCGCGCCCTTGCGGCCAATCACCACTCCGGGGCGCGCCGTGAAGATGGTGATGCGGCAACGCGTCGCGGCCCGCTCGATCTGAATCTTCGGGACCGACGCCGATTCGAGCTTCTTCTTCAAAATGTCTCGAATCTTGCGATCCTCGGACAGGAGCTTGCCGAACTCTTTTTTCTCGGCATACCATTTTGAACGCCAGTCTTTATTGACGGCGACGCGCAGACCAACTGGATTTGTCTTCTGGCCCATAAATAAATCAGCTATCCGACAAGGTAATCATGATGTGGCAGCTCCGCTTCAAGATCGGGCCGGCCGACCCGCGAGCTTTCGGAGTGAAACGCTTCATGGTCCTCGCTGTCCCCGCCACCGCCTCTTTGACGCGCAAACTTTCCAGTTTCGCATTCTTGTTGTTTTCCGCGTTCGCCATCGCCGACTTCAACGTCTTGGCCACGAGCCGCGCTGATTTCCGCGGGACGACCGCCAGCACCGCCGCGGCCTCCTGAACGGGAAGACCCTGTATTTGCCGGACGACCTCGCGCACCTTCTGGGCGGACATGCGAACGTTGCGGGTGATTGCTTGGACTTCCATAGGTGCCTATTTGGCTTCGGCTTTAGCCGTGTGAGCGCCGTGCTTCTTGAACGTTCGCGTCAAGGAAAACTCTCCCAAACGGTGGCCCACCATATTCTCCGTGACAAAGACGGGGTTGAAGACTTTGCCGTTATGCACGTTGAAAGTATGTCCAACAAATTCCGGCGTGATCATCGACCGGCGCGACCAGGTCTTGATCGGTTTCTTGGTGTTCGCCGCATTCAGCTTGGAAATCTTTTCCAGCAAATGCGCGTCGACGAATGGACCTTTTTTGATCGAGCGTCCCATAAGACTTATTAGAGTTGTTTCATCGGACGTCCATCACGGCGCACGATGATAAAGCGATTCGATTGTTTGTGGCGCTGGCGCGTCTTAAAGCCCTTGGTAATCACGCCCCACGGAGTGACCGGATGACCGCCGCCTGAGGTTTTTCCCGCTCCCCCGCCCATCGGGTGATCGACAGGATTCTTCGCAACGCCACGGCTCAAGGGGCGAAAGCCACGATGACGTCCCCGGCCCGCTTTACCCAGAATTACGTTCTCATGCTCCGTGTTTCCGACCTGGCCAATCGTGGCAAAACAATTCTCATTGAAACGGCGAATCTCACCCGAGGGCAGGCGCACTTGCGCGTAACCTTCATCGCGCGACATGACCACAGCCGAGCCGCCCGCGCTGCGAACCATCTGACCGCCTTTGCCGGGCGTGATCTCCAAATTATGAATCGGCAACCCGATGGGAACTGTCTTTAATGGCAAACTATTCCCGATCTCGGGCGGCGCCACCGCTCCGCTCATCAACTTCGCGCCAACTTTCAGCCCGTTCGGAGCAACAATGTAACGTTTTTCTCCATCGGTGTATTCGAGCAGGGCCAAACGGGCCGAACGCAACGGATCATACTCGATCGCCACAACCTTCGCTTCCATACCGCGCTTATCGCGCTTGAAATCGACATTACGGACCTTTTGTTTGTGGCCCTGCCCCCGGCCCCGGCTCGTGATGCGTCCATGCGAATTGCGGCCTCCCGTTTTCTTGCGGGTGAAAACCAGATTCTTCTCTGGCTTCGTCTTCGTGATCTCGTCGAACGACGCGATCGTGATGTAACGCGTGGACGGAGTCAGGGGTCGAAATGATTTAACTGGCATACAAATCTCGGTTTAGGTCAGGACAATCTTGTCATCCTTCTTCAAAGTGACGATGGCCTTTTTCCAATCCGGGGCCTTGCCAGCTTGTGTGGTCCGTTGCCGCCGGAGTTTCCCCCGGACATTAAGCGTCCGCACATCCAAAACAGTAACCTTAAAAAGCTCCTGGACAGCTTGCCGGATCTGAACTTTGTTGGCGCGCCGGTCCGCGATCACGGTGTACTGATTGAACTTATCCTTCTGGATTGTGCCCTTCTCCGTGAGGCGGACTGTTTTGATGACTTCAAAAGTGTTCATGGTGATTACTCGGCAGCCAAACGTTGCTCGACCTTTTCAAACGCGCCTCGGGTAAAAACCAGTTTGCCGAACCGCAGCACTTCGTAAGTATTCAACGCGTCACTGGTGGTCAGCTCGACGTTTGGGACATTGCGTGAAGCCAAAATCAAATTCTGATCGACGCTCGGAGCAACGACCAAAGTCGTTCCGGTGATTTGCAGCGCCGACAGCACGCGCAAGAACTCTTTCGTTTTGGGCGAGCTCAACTTGAGGTCGTCCAGCACGAACACATCTCCCGCTTTCAATCGCTCGCTGAGCGCCTTGCGAAAAGCCAGTTGCTTCGTGGACTTAGAAACTTTCTTGCCGTGATCGCGAGGTTTCGGCCCGAATACAACACCACCGCCACGCCAAAGCGGAGAAGCAAACGAACCGGCGCGCGCGCGACCGGTGCCTTTCTGCCGCCACGGTTTTTTCCCGGAGCCGGCCACTTCACCCATCGTTTTGGTGCAAGCTGTGCCGCTGCGTTGAGCCGCTTGATAAGCAACCACAACATCGTGCACGGCTTGGGTGCCTCGGCCATCCTCGATGATCGGGAACTTCACATCCAACTCGCCCTGGTTATTCCCTTGTATATCTTTAATCGTCAGTTTCATCGGTTCCCAATCAATTGCAGATTACTTTGTCTCGGCCGGAGCGGCGGCCTTCTTAGGATACTTTTTGGATTCTCGGATGACGACGTAATCCCCTTTGGCGCCCGGCACCGCCCCTTTGATCAACAGGACATTGTCCGCTTCGCGCACCTGAATGATCTCGAGGTTCTGAACCGTCCGCCGGACCTGCCCCATGTGACCCGGCATCTTCATCCCGCGCATAACGGTCCCGGGAAACAAACGTTGACCGATCGCGCCCGACCGCCGATGCCAGCCTTTGGCGCCGTGAGTGATATCGCCTCCACGAAAGTGATGCCGCTTGACTACCCCTTCAAAGCCGCGGCCTTTGGTGACTCCAATCGCATCCACCAAATCGCCTTGGGCGAAAATATTCACACCGACAACATCGCCCGGCTTCACGTCCAAGGAAAAATCACGAAACTCGCGCAGCCGCTTGACTGGTGTTGCTTTCTGTTTTCGAAAATGTCCGTTCAACGCCTTGCTCACGCGATGTTCTTTCTGATCGTCGAAACCCAACTGAACGGACTTGTAACCGTCCGTCTCGATCGTCTTGCACTGGACCACGCGATTGGGACCGGCGAGGACAACCGTCACAGGAATGAGGTTGCCTTTGGCGTCGTAAACGCGCGTTTGTCCTAGTTTCTTTCCGAGCAAGCCAAGCATAGCCTTTATATCTTAATGGTGATGTCAACCCCGGCGGGCAGATTCAACTTTTTGAGTTCGTCCACCGTTTTGGCCGTGGGATCGATGATGTCGAGCAAACGCTTGTGCGTGCGCTGCTCAAAGGTTTCATGCGACTTCTTGTCCGCATGAGGGGAACGCTGTACCGTGAACCGTTCAATTCGAGTTGGCAGGGGAATCGGCCCAGCGACTCGAGCACCAGTCCGTTTTACCGTCTCGACAATATCGTGGGCTGATTGGTCTATGACCCGATGGTCATAAGCCTTAAGCCGAATGCGTATCCGTTGTCCTGCCATATCAAAGAACAGTTAAAGTTTGGTTTCCTAAGCGCGCGCTGGTTTCGGTTTCGCGGAATCCAGAATTGCCGCCACAATGCTGTTGGGCACCTGCTCGAAGTGCGACGGCTCCATCGAATAGGCTGCGCGGCCTTTCGATAAGGAGCGGATCGCAGTCGCGTAACCGAACATTTCGGCTAGCGGCACCTCAGCATAAAGATAGGTGGCGTTGTTTTTCGCTTCAATTGTTTGAATTTTGCCTCGCCGGCGATTCAAATCTCCCAGCAAATCGCCTTGATATTCGTCCGGCGTCGTAACCTCGACCTTCATGATCGGTTCGAGCAAGACGGGATTTGCCTTCTTGACCGCATCCTTGAGGGCGAAAATACCGGCCATCTTGAACGCCAATTCGCTCGAATCGACTTCATGGAACGTTCCGTCGACAATCGCGACCTTAACATCCACCATTTGGTAACCCGCCAGCACTCCGCTTAGGATCGCCTCATTCACACCGTCGATTACTGCCGGGATGTATTCCTTTGGAATCGCTCCGCCCACGATTTCATTTTCGATCTCGACGCCTTTGCCGCGTTCGTTCGGCCCAATCTTGATCAACGCATGACCGTATTGGCCTCGGCCGCCGGATTGCCGAATGAATTTGCCTTCGCCTTCCGCTGGTCTTGTGATCGTTTCGCGATAGGCAATTTGCGGCGCGCCCGCATTAGCTTCGACTTTGAACTCACGGAACAGACGATCACGAATAATTTCCAGGTGAAGCTCGCCCATTCCCGCGATGATTAGCTGTCCGGTTTCTTCGTTCGTGAAACAACGGAAAGTCGGATCCTCTTCGGCCAGCCGCTGCAGGCCTTCAGACATTTTGTCGCGGTCCGCTTTCGTCTTCGGCTCAACCGCCATCGAGATGACGGGCTCAGGGAATGTCGGCGGCTCAAGAAGAATTGGAAAATCCTCGTCGCAAAGCGTATCGCCCGTCGTAATATTCTTCAAACCGACCAAGGCCGCGATATCACCGGCGTACGTGGTTTCCACTTCAATCCGTTTGTCGGCTTGAATCATCATCACGCGGCTCACTCGCTCGCGTTTGCGCGTCCGCGGATTGTAAATGATGTCGCCCTTGCTCAGCATCCCGCGGTAAACGCGGAAGAACACTAACTTGCCAACATATGGATCAGTCCAAAGCTTGAAAGCCAACGAACAGAATTTGCCGTTGTCGTCCGAGTTAACCTCGATACGATTCTCGGCATTGCCTGGTTCTTCGCCGACAGCGGGGGGCACATCCAGAGGCGACGGCAAGTAATCAATCACCGCATCGACCAAAGGTTGAACGCCGCGCTTTTTAAACGCGGAGCCGCACAACACCGGAACCATCTCGATCTTGCAAGTCAAACGACGAATGGCCTGTTTGAGCACGAGCGATTCAATCGGCTTTTCCTCAATCACCAGTTCAGCAATCTCGTCGTCCTTATTGGCAACGGCATCGATCAATTCGTCCAAAGCAAACTTTGCTCGCTCCTTGTCTTCGTTCGGAATCTCGGCCACCTGATACTTAAGGCCGACTTCATCCGACATATCATAAATGATGGCCTTCTGATTGATGACATCGATCACGCCCCTGAAATAATCTTCTTTGCCGATAGGAATTACGACCGGATACGCATAAGCGCCCAGCTTCTTGCGCATTTCGGAAACTGCGTTTTCGAAGTTCGCGCCCGTGCGATCCATTTTGTTCACGAACGCGATTCGCGGCACTTTATACTTCGTCGCCTGCCGCCAGACCGTCTCAGATTGCGGCTGAACTCCGGCGACACCGCAGAAAACGGCCACGGCGCCGTCCAGCACGCGCATGGATCGCTCGACCTCCGCTGTGAAATCGACGTGCCCTGGAGTATCAATGATATTGATTCGATGGGGCACCTCGACAAAGCTCTTGCCGATGCCATCTTCCTTTTGCGTCCAATAACAGGTGGTCGCGGCCGAAGTGATGGTGATGCCGCGCTCCCGCTCCTGTTCCATCCAGTCTGTGACCGTATTGCCGTCATCGACATCGCCCATTTTGTGGATGAGGCCAGTGTAAAACAGGATGCGCTCGGTAGTCGTCGTCTTGCCAGCGTCAATATGCGCGGCAATGCCGATGTTGCGCGTCCGCTCCATCGAATATTGCCGGTCGGGTGAATTCACCGACTTCGGTTTGTCCATTACTGCTTCCATTCTAATTATCTCAGTCTCTCAGAGAATAAAAATGCCCCGATTTGCTAGCCTTCGGGGCGATTTAAAATTGTAATTAACTACCAGCGGAAGTGAGCGAAAGCTTTATTGGCTTGCGCCATCTTGTGCACTTCATCGCGTTTTCGGATCGCATTTCCCTGGCCTTGGTAGGCATCCATGATTTCGGCAGCCAATGCCTCTTTCATGGCAATCCCTTTGCGCGCGTCCGCAAAATCAACCAACCACCGCAAAGCCAGCGCTAACTGCCGATCTGGCGCTGCTTCCACAGGCACTTGGTAGGTCGCGCCGCCAACGCGACGGGCCTTAACTTCCAAGCGTGGCTTCGCGTTGTCAACCGCGCGCTGCAAAATCTCGAGCGGGTTGGCATTCGGATTCTTTTCGACGATTCGGTCGAACGTTCCGTAGACAATCCTTTGCGCAACGCTTTTCTTGCCACACTGCATGACCACGTTCACTAATCGTGAGACGAGCGTGCTGTGGAACTTCGCGTCCTCAGACACACCTCTCTTCACGGCTTGGCGGCGTCTCGACATAAAATCAATTCAACTACTTGCTCGCTGCGGCGGCAGCCGCCTTGGCTGCCTTGGGCCGCTTGACCCCGTACTTGGATCGGCTCACTCGCCGCTTTTCCACGCCAGCGGCATCTAGAGTGCCACGAACGATGTGGTACCGAACCCCAGGAAGGTCTTTCACACGCCCGCCACGCACTAAAACAATCGAGTGCTCCTGTAGGTTGTGTCCCTCGTCCGGAATGTACGCTATCACTTCATACCCATTCGTCAAACGCACCTTCGCCACTTTCCGCATCGCCGAGTTCGGCTTTTTGGGGGTACGGGTCATGACCTGGACACAAACGCCGCGGCGAAACGGCGCATTTTCCAAGGCGGGCGACTTGGATTTATACTTCAGTTTGTTTCGCCCTTTACGGACGAGTTGATTAATTGTCGGCATCGCAGCTATCCAATTTCCGTACTTCCACACCATTTCCTAAACTCTGGAGAAACGGAGCGCGAGTATTAACAAAGGACCTCTCGGTTGCAACAAGTATTTGAACAATTTTTTGAGTTCTTACGCCCATTTCTTAGCTGACCATTGGTTCATCCACTAAAGGATTCGGCTCTTCCACAGGCAACTCCTCAACGAGAGGTTTCAGTTGCACTTTCCGGTGGCGGTTGAAGCCCGTCCCAGCCGGGATGATGTGCCCCATGATGACGTTCTCTTTGAAACCGCGCAGATGATCGACCTTGCCCATCGTCGCGGCTTCCGTAAGGACACGCGTTGTGTCCTGGAACGACGCGGCGCTCAGAAAACTTTCGGTTTCCAAGGAGGCCTTCGTGATGCCCAACAACACAGGCTGCGCTTCGGCCGGTTTGCCGCCCATCTTCTCGACGCGCTGATTTTCGTTCTCGAACGCAATCTTGTCGATCTGTTCGCCCCAAAGGAACGTCGTGTCACCGGGCTCCGTGATGCGCACTTTGCGCAACATCTGGCGGACAATGATCTCAATGTGCTTGTCATTGATCGTGACGCCTTGCAGCCGGTAAACCTCCTGCACTTCGTTGACGAGGTGCTCCTGCAATTCCTGGGGCCCGCAGACGTCCAGAATCTCATGCGGCACAACCGGCCCTTCGGTCAATTGCTGTCCTTTCTTGACGAAGTCCCCCTTGAACACAATGACGTGCTTGCCAATCGGAATCAGGTGCTCTTCTTCGAGGCTGGTTTGAGGATCCTTGATCAGAATCGTTCGTTTGCCGCGGACACTTGGCCCGAAATCAACGATGCCATCGATCTTCGAGATCTCGGCTGCATCTTTCGGACGGCGCGCTTCAAACAGTTCTGCGACGCGAGGCAAACCACCGGTAATATCTTTCGTCTTCGAAGTCTTGCGCGGCGTCTTGGCCATGAGCGTTCCAGCGACAATCTTGTCGCTTTCATTCACAACAATGTGCGCTCCCGAAGGAATTGGATAGTTTGCGACGGGCTCGCCCTTTTCATCCGTGATGATGATTTGCGGATGCAAATCTTCTTTGTGCTCGATGATAACTTTCGCTTCCTGGCCGGTCGTTTCATCGACCTCTTGTTTCATCGTCACACCTTCGATGATGTCGTGGAACTGAATTCGACCCGCTTTCTCGGAGAGAATCGGGACGTTATATGGGTCCCATTGCACGAAGGTGTCACCGCGTTTGACCTTGCCATTATTGGATACCGCGATGACGGCGCCTATCACAACGTTATGAGTTTCCAACTCACGGCCGTCATCAGCCAGAATCGAGATCGATCCATTTTTGTTTAGGACGATGTTGTTGCCGTCCTCCAGCTCGACCAAACGGAGGTCATTGTAGCGCACCACGCCGTCGTACTTCGCTTTGATCTGCGGCTGTTTGAAGACCTGGGACGCAGTTCCACCGATGTGGAACGTGCGCATCGTCAACTGCGTGCCGGGCTCGCCGATAGATTGTGCCGCAATGATGCCCACGGCCTCACCTAATTTGACCAAATGACCGGTTGCTAAATTGCGTCCGTAGCAACCGACGCAAATGCCGTGCTTGCTTTCGCAGGTGAGCACCGAACGTATCTTCACTTTTTCGATGCCTGACTTTTCAATAGCCTTGGCCTTAACTTCGTCGATCTCCTCATTGGCTTTGACGATTTTCTTCTTCGGATCAGTCGGGTGGGAAAGGTCATCGCAACTGAAGCGCCCCACCAATCTCTCGCTCAACTTGACCACTTCATCTTCACCTTCATAAATCGACTGCACCCAAATGCCGTTGGTCGTTCCGCAATCGTCCTCACGAATGATTACATCCTGAGCGACGTCTACCAATTTGCGCGTCATGTATCCTGAGTCGGCCGTCTTGAGCGCGGTATCTGCCAACCCTTTGCGCGCGCCGTGCGTCGAAATGAAGTATTCGAGCACGGTGAGACCTTCGCGAAAGTTCGAGAGGATCGGTTTTTCGATAATGTCACCCGACGGCTTGGCCATCAGCCCGCGCACGCCGGCCAGCTGCCGGACTTGCTGGCGATTGCCTCGCGCGCCTGAGTCGACCATTAACCAAACCGGGTTGTACTCGCGCTTGCCTTGGTTGTTTTCCAAGGTGCGCAGCATGACGTTGGCGATTTGGTCGGTGCAATGCGTCCAAATATCAATGACCTTGTTGTAGCGTTCGCCCGGAGTAATAACGCCCTTGCGATACTGCTTCTCGACATCGCCAATTTGCTTTTGCGCGCCCTCGATCTCGTGCGTCTTTTCTTTCGGAATGATCATGTCGTCAATTCCGATGGACACGCCGGCGCGAGTCGCTTCGTAGAAGCCAAGCTCTTTGAGTTTGTCCAACGTGGCAACCGTCTTTTCGTGCCCGCAGAATTTGTAGCAATTCCAAATCAATTCGCCGATTTGTGATTTGCCAATGACCTTGTTGGGAAATCCGAGCTCCGGCGGCCAGATTTCGCTGAAAATGACGCGGCCAACCGTTGTCTCGATGACTTTCTTTTCCTGGTCTCCATAAACCGTCTTTTGACCTAGGTCCGGGTTGGCCAATCGAATTTTCTCGTGCGTGCCGACAGCGTCATCACTGTGAGCAAAGATAACTTCGCTCTTGGAGGCGAAGAGTTTCGTTCGGTCGCCATTTTGCCCGGTTCCATCTGCGCGGGGATTCGCCGTCAGATAATAGCAACCAAGCGTGATGTCCTGCGTCGGCGTCATAATTGGTTTGCCGCTCGAAGGACTGAAAATGTTGTTCGGCGCCATCATCAGCAGCCGCGCCTCCATTTGCGACTCGACCGAAAGTGGCACATGGACGGCCATCTGATCGCCATCGAAGTCTGCGTTGTAAGCCGTGCAAACCAGCGGATGAATGCGAATCGCTTCTCCTTCGATCAACACCGGCTCGAAGGCCTGGATCGACAGGCGGTGCAGCGTCGGCGCGCGGTTCAACAGAACGGGATGTCCTTTCGTCACTTCTTCCAAAATATCCCAAACTTCCGGCGATTGACGTTCGATCATTTTCTTGGCCGAACGCACGGTATGCACATAGCCAAATTCCTTGAGCCGCCGGATAATGAACGGCTCGAACAGCACCAGCGCCATCTTTTTGGGCAAACCACATTGATGAAGTCTCAACTCCGGCCCGATCACGATCACTGATCGACCTGAATAATCGACGCGTTTGCCGAGGAGGTTTTGGCGGAAGCGCCCGCTCTTCCCCTTTAGCATGTCGCTAAGAGATTTGAGCGGTCGATTGCCCGCACCCGTCACCGCTCGACCATGGCGGCCGTTATCGAACAAGGCATCCACGGCTTCCTGCAGCATCCGTTTCTCGTTTCGAATGATGACTTCGGGCGTCTTAAGCTGGAGAAGGTTCTTCAACCGGTTGTTGCGATTGATGACGCGCCGATACAAATCATTGAGATCGGAGGTGGCAAACCGTCCGCCTTCCAAAGGAACGAGGGGACGCAGGTCCGGCGGGATGACTGGAAGCACCGTCAAGATCATCCATTCGGGGCGGCTCTTCGAGCTGATGAACCCTTGAAACAGCTTGATGCGCTTGGCGATTTTCTTCCGAATCTGCTTGCTCTTGGTTTCCGTCATGGCGACCTGCAACTGATTGATTTGTTTCTGCAAATCGACATTCGACAGAGCCTCGCGCACAGCCTCGGCGCCCATCTTGGCCAGGAATGCGTCGGGGCCGTACGTTTCTTTCGCCTCGCGATATTCCAATTCGCTCAACAGTTGGTGCTGCTTGAGCGGCGTCGAGGCCGGATCGATCACGAGATAATCTTCGTAATAAATCACCCGTTCGAGATTCCGCGCGGTCATGTCGAGCATCAATCCGATGCGCGACGGCATGCATTTGAAGAACCAGATATGCGAAACCGGGACAGCCAGTTCAATGTGTCCCATGCGCTCGCGACGCACGCGCGACAAGGTCACTTCGACACCGCAGCGATCGCAAACCACACCGCGATGTTTGATGCGCTTGTACTTTCCGCAGGAGCACTCCCAATCCTTGACGGGGCCGAAAATACGTTCACAGAACAATCCGCCTTTCTCAGGTTTGAACGTGCGATAGTTGATCGTCTCGGGGTTCTTCACTTCGCCCTTGGACCAGGAACGAATCGATTCCGGCGACGCAACGGTGATGGCGACGTAATCGACTAGATTGACCTTGTCGAGACCGAGCAATTCACGTGCGGATTCTTTGGTGCTAATCATAAAAAAGAAATCGTTAAACTTGTTTAAGCGAGAGCAGTTAAAGCCGCTGGTTGCGCCGGCTGATCGATTGGGTTGGAATAACCAACCTTCACGTCCAAGCCGAGCGATTGCATTTCCTTGACCAGCACGTTGAATGATTCCGGCACGCCGGCTTCCAACGAGTTGTCACCTTTCACGATGCTTTCATAAATCCGCGTGCGGCCCTGCACGTCGTCCGATTTGACCGTGAGCAATTCCTGCAAGGTGTACGCGGAACCATAAGCTTCCATGGCCCACACTTCCATTTCCCCGAAGCGCTGGCCGCCGTACTGGGCCTTGCCACCGAGCGGTTGCTGAGTGACCAGTGAATACGGCCCGACCGCGCGCGCATGAATCTTGTCCGCGACCAAGTGGCCAAGCTTCATCATGTAGATGTAGCCCACCACAATTTCCTGATCGAACGCTTCGCCCGTCCGACCGTCATACAACATCGTCTTGCCGTGCTCGGGCAACTTGGCGTCTTTGAGATAAACCCGGATGTCCTTCTCCTTGATTCCGTCAAAGACCGGCGTCGAAAAGCGAAGGCCTAACAGCTTCGCCGCCCAACCCAAATGGGTTTCCAACACTTGACCGACGTTCATGCGCGATGGAACGCCCAGCGGATTCAACACGATATCGACAGCCGTGCCGTCGGCGAGGAATGGCATGTCCTCTTCAGGAACGATCTTGGCCACGACACCCTTGTTCCCGTGACGGCCTGCCATCTTGTCGCCAACCGAAAGCTTGCGCTTGGACGCGATATACACTTTGACCGACTTGATAATGCCGGGATCAACTTCATCGCCCGCTTCCACGCGCTCCATTTCTTCGTCGTGTTGCATTTGCAAATCATCAAACCGCTTTTTGAAGCTGCCGATGATTTCGTTGATCTTATTCCGAATTGGAGATGGATCGATTTCGATCCGATCGTAGACGCCGGCCAACTTGCGCAGCAGAGTCTTGGTGATCTTCCGATTCGCCGGAATAATGATTTCGCCCGTCTCAGAGTTAACGACGTCCAGCGGAATCTTTTCGCCGAGGAGAATGTTGCTCAAAGCCTCGGTCAGCTGCTCGCGCAACTCGTCGATCTTTGTCTTGTATTCCTCTTCGACCTGCTTCGCGTGTTTCTTCGCTTCCGAAGGTGAAACACGCGCGGCGCCCCGATCAATTTCCTTCTTCGAGGAAACCTTGACGTCCATGACAATGCCGTACGTTCCCGAGGGAACTTTCAGCGAAGTGTCTTTAACATCGGCGGCTTTTTCACCAAAGATTGCGCGGAGGAGACGTTCTTCCGGCGCCAGTTCCGTTTCACTCTTCGGCGTAATCTTGCCAACCAAAATGTCACCCGGCTTAACTTCGGCGCCGATCCGAATCACACCATCGGTGCCCAAGTTCTTGAGCGCTTCTTCGCCAAGGTTAGGAATGTCGCGCGTGATTTCTTCAGGCCCGAGTTTGGTGTCGCGCGCGCCGACTTCAAATTCATCGATGTGAATGGAAGTGAAGATGTCATCCTTAACAATCCGTTCACTAATCAGAATCGCGTCTTCGAAGTTGTAACCGTTCCACGGCATGAACGCGCAGAGCACATTGCGGCCAAGCGCCAATTCGCCACCCGCAGTGCACGGACCATCCGCAATAACCTGGCCCTTCTTCACAGCGTCGCCCTTCGCGACCAGAATTTTCTGGTTGATACACGTGGCCGCATTCGAACGCATGAATTTGCGGACGTTGTGGACGTGAACCCCTTCGGCGGGATCGTGTTTGATTCGTTTCTTGCCTTCAGGGAGCTTTCCGTCTGACGTGATAATAATCTGGCTCCCGGTAACGGAAGCGACTTTGCCGCCTTCATAGGAAACAATAACCGCGCGAGAATCACGGGCCACGCGCTCTTCCAAACCCGTCGCGACGAGCGGGGCTTCCGTGACTAACAGCGGGACGGCCTGGCGTTGCATGTTTGAACCCATCAAAGCGCGATTCGCATCGTCATGCTCGAGGAACGGGATCAGTCCCGCAGCAACCGAAACCAGTTGTTTGGGCGAAACGTCCATGTAATCCACACGCGCCGGTTCAACGTCAATGAAGTCGCCTTTGCAACGACACATGACTTTGTCCGTCTGAAAATGCCCCTTTTCATCGATGGGCGCATTGGCCTGAGCGACGATAAAGGACTCCTCTCGATCCGCGGTAAGGTAATCAATGTGAGTGGTGACGCGGCCTTTTTCGACTTTGCGATAAGGCGTTTCAATGAACCCGAAATCATTAACGCGCGCAAACGTCGCCAAAGATGCAATGAGTCCGATGTTGGGTCCTTCCGGAGTTTCGACCGGACAGATGCGGCCGTAATGCGACGGGTGAACGTCGCGGACTTCGAAACCCGCGCGGTCGCGCGAAAGACCACCAGGCCCAAGAGCAGACAACCGGCGCTTGTGCGTCAACTCTGCCAGGGGATTGATTTGGTCCATGAACTGCGACAGCTGGCTGCGACCGAAGAAATCGCGCACGACCGCCGAGAGCGCCTTCGGATTGATCAGCTTCTGCGGCGTCATCGTGTCCATCCCCTGATCGAACAACGTCATGCGCTCTTTAACCAGGCGTTCCGTTCGAGCCAAGCCAACACGGCATTGGTTCGCCAGCAATTCACCGACCGTTCGAATACGACGGCTGCCGAGGTGATCGATGTCGTCCAACGTCCCCTCACCTTTCTTGAGTCGAAGCAGATACTTAGTCGCAGCGACCAAGTCTTCTTTAGTGAGAATCCGAGAATCCTCATTTCCCTTGAGGCTCAGTTTTTGCATGATTTTGTAACGCCCGACGCGGCCGAGATCATAGCGCTTGGGATCGAAAAACAATCGCTTGATAAGCGCACGCGCGTTGGCGGCGGTGGGAGGATCGCCAGGTCGCAGGCGCCGATAAATATCTTTGAGGGCTTCTTCTTCGTTCTTGGTCGGATCCTTCTTGAGACACTTGATGATGATTCCGTCATCGACTGTCGTATCGACAACGCGAATCTTCGTCACCCCAAGCTCGGCAATCTGTTTCAGGACTGCTTTGGAAAGCGGTTCAAACGCGCGAGCCACGACGATGCCCTTGTCTGGGTCAACCGCGTCCTCAATGAGAACTTTGTTTTGAATATTATCAAGGTTCTCAGCTTCCTTGAGCGGCAATTCCTCGATTTCGTAGAAGAGCTTGAGAATGTCAGCATCCGAGCCATAACCCAGCGCCCTAAAAAACGTGGTGGTCAAAAACTTCCGGCGGCGTTTCTTGCGGTCGAGGTAAACATAAAGCAGATCGCTGGTGTCAAACTGAGCTTCATACCAGGAACCGCGATCGGGAATAATTCGGAATGAATGGAGCGTTTTACCGTTTGGATGCTGGGTCGCTTCGAAGGCCAAACCGGGCGACCGATGCAACTGGCTCACGATAACGCGCTCGGCTCCATTGATGACAAACGTGCCTTGTGGCGTCATCAAAGGGAGTTCACCCATAAAAACCTTCTCCTCCTTGGTCCCTTTTTCTTCTTTTAGCAAAAAGGTTACGTGCAGAGGCGCGCCGAACGTGATGCCCTCGCGAAGACATTCGAGCCAATCCTGCTTTGGCTCACCGATCTCATAGCTATGATAGTCAAGAACCGATTTACCATCGTAGCTCTCGATCGGAAACACCTCGGTAAACACGGCTTGCAATCCGAGATTCTTCCGTTTCGACGGCGCTATTTCAGCTTGCAGGAACTCATGGTAAGAGTTGACCTGTATCTCAATCAGATTTGGGGGAGCGATAATCTCTTTAATCTTACCAAAATTAATTCGTTCTGACGCTCGCGATGGCATTTTGACCTCAAATGTTTGCTGGCCTAAACCAGCCGGTTTTTAAGCAATAACGACACAATACCGGTCTCCTTGGGAGTCCCCAAGAAGTGCCGGCAAATCTAGTTCAATTACCTCTGGATGGAACGTTCGACTTATTTTATCAATTCAGTTCTGTTCCGCCTGACCAACTTGTGGCGACGGAATACGTCCGCCGCCACAATAAACCATATTTACTTAACTTCAACTTTCGCCCCTGCTTCTTCCAATTTCTTCTTGGCAGCATCCGAGTCCGCCTTATTAGCCCCCTCCAACACCGGTTTCGGCGCTTCTTCGACGAGCTTCTTTGCTTCAGCCAGCCCCAAGCCCGTCTTGACTTCACGGACCGCCTTAATAACGGCGATCTTCTTATCTGCCGGGACCGAGGCCAAAATCACATCAAATGCTGTCTTAGCTTCGGCGGCTGGTGCTGCAGCTGCGCCACTTGCTGGCGCCGCGGCGGCTACTGCGACCGGAGCGGCAGCGGTGACACCCCAAGCTGTCTCCAGCTGCTTTACCAACTCTGCCGTTTCAATGACCGTTAACTTGCCCAACTGTTCAACTAATGCTGCTAGATCTGCCATATTACCTTTCAGTCTCGTCGTCTTCCTCAGCTAAGGAAGTTTTAAGTTCGCAGCCCGCGAACCGACGATTTACTTTGTTTTGTCTTGTGCTTCCGCACCGCTAATTGCCGGCGCGGAAATTGTTAAACCCTTCTGGAATAGCTCCAGCGTTCCGAAACTCGACCGCAAAGGACTAACCTTTTTCTACCCGGGCCTGCAGCACGCGAGTTAATTGCGTGGCTGGCGTGTTCAACAGGCGGACTAGTTGGCCTGCGGGCGCCTTGAGAACGCCGAGCAATTTGCTCCGAAGAACCTCAATCGACGGCAAATCGGCCAACGCCACAAGGTCAGCAGTTTCGAGTCGTTGATTATTGAGATAGCCGAATCTGGCTTTAGGCTTATCGAATTCAGCCTGAAATGTTTTGATGACTTTGGCAGTTGCCGAAATGTCACGCTGGCCCGTCACCACAGCAAGTTGTCCCGCCAAGCTTCCTTTGAGATCGGAGACGCCAGCCTCTTTCGCCACGATTCGGAAAATCGAGTTCTTCACCACATGAATCTCGCCGCCCGCCTTTTTCAGGCGCTTGCGCAGTTCCGTGAAATGCCCAACCGTTAGCCCGCGATAATCCACAATGATGAAGAATGGCGAGGCGTTCAACCGCCCTAAGTACTCATTGCCAATGAATTGTTTCTCAGCTCGCATGTATTTTTCTAAAAGAAGGTTTGGTTTAAGCGGCGGCCACGAACTCTCGGAGGTCCAGGAGGACCGGAGGGCTCATTGTCGCAGACAAAGTGCAACTTTGGATGAAAACACCTTTCACACTGGAAGGACGAGCCTTCGATACCGCTTCAATCACTGATCGCGCATTATCTGCGATTTGGTCTGGCGTGAATGAAACCTTCCCAACGGGCACATGCACATTTCCCGCTTTGTCGATCTTAAACTCAACTCGTCCGGCCTTAACTTCCTTAACAGCTTTCGCTGTATCTTCAGTGACCGTGCCGGTCTTTGGATTTGGCATTAAACCACGAGGACCCAGGACCTTGCCAAGCTTTCGCACTTCGGCCATTGCTTCAGGAGTGGCGATGGCAACGTCAAAATCAGTCCACCCTTCGGTGCATTTCTTAATCATGTCGTCATAACCAACATGCTCGGCGCCCGCAGCACGAGCCGCATCGGCGGCAGCTCCATTTTTGGCAAAGACCAGTACTCGCACTGTCTTGCCGCTGCCATGTGGCAAAGGAACCGTGCCCCGCACCATTTGGTCCGATTGTTTTGGATCTACCCCGAGTCGGAAAGCCAACTCAACGGTTTCGTTGAACTTAGCCTTCGGGAATTTCCGAAGGACTTCGATGGCCGATTTCAATGGATAAGCCTTCTGGCTTTCCACCATCTCAAGAGCTTTTTTGTAGCGTTTGCTTGGCATTAGTGATTTGTGCGGTGCGAACGAGCGCGAACTCTCCCGCGTTAACGGTTACAATTCGAAGCCTAGCCTTGGACTTCGATTCCCATGCTTCGCGCGGTCCCTGCCACCACGCGAAATGCGGCCTCCTCGTCGGTAGCATTCAAATCCTTCAATTTGAGCTTCACGATATCCATCACTTGCTTGCGAGTGACTTTACCCACGGTCTCCTTATTTGGCGTTTTCGAGCCTGAGGCAATTCCGGCCGCCTTTTTTAACAGGACCGAGGCGGGCGGCGATTTCGTAATAAAGGTGAATGACTTATCCTGATAGACCGTGATGACAACCGGAATAATCATTCCTGCTTGGTCTTTGGTAGTGGCATTAAACTCTTTGCAAAATGCCATGATATTGACCCCCTGCTGCCCTAAGGCGGGCCCCACCGGCGGGGCCGGGTTCGCTTGCCCTGCAGGGATCTGCAGTTTGATCTGTCCAACAATCTTCTTCGCCATAAAATGCTTAAGCTTTTTCTACTTGCCAGTATTCCAGTTCGACCGGTGTATTACGGCCGAAGATATTTACCGTCACTTTAAGTTTGCCGCGATCCGGTTCGATTTCTTCAATAACGCCGCTGAAATTCAAGAATGGCCCGTCATTAATCTTAATCGTTTCGCCAACTTCAAATGAGACCTTGGGTTTCTCTCGATCTTCAGAATCGGAGATCTGCGCTTTGATTGAGTCGATTTCATCACGCGATGTTGGCGTGGGCCGGTCACCGCCCACAAATCCAATGATCCCCTGAGTTTCTCTGATAAAGTACCACGGCTTTTCAATCACTCGCTTATTCTCATCCAGAAGCACCATGTCCACAAAAACGTAACCCGGATAAAGTTTGCGGGTCGTAACCGTTTTTTTCCCACTGCGGACTTCGGCAACCTTCTCCATAGGGACGAGCACTTCTTTGATGTATTCGCCCATCTCCTCGGTCTTCAGGCGTTTCTCGATGCTTTCTCTGACCTTCTGTTCCTGGCCCGAAAGCGTATGAATGACAAACCATTGGCTCTGCATATCTCAGCATTAATTGAACTCTACGTAATCATCGTAATCAGCAGAGATATGACGTAATCCACGCCTACCGTGAATACTCCTAAGATAGCGATGGTGACCATGACGACCACAGTCGATCCCCTGAGTTCGTCCAACGTCGGCCATGTGCATTTTCTCAGTTCTTCTCGCGTCTCGATCACATAATTCGAAAGACGCAAAAGATAGCCCTTACGCCATAGGATCGCAAAGACCACAGCGACCACCACGGTCCATATCAACAGTTTCAGTAAGTCGTTATTCACAAATTCATCTGGCGGAGGGGGAGGGATTCGAACCCCCGAAGGTGTTTAGCCTTAACGGTTTTCAAGACCGTCGCGATAGACCACTCTGCCACCCCTCCGGCTCGATACCCTTTTGGCAGGGCGGGAGGGACTCGAACCCACAACCGACGGTTTTGGAGACCGCTACTCTACCAATTGAGCTACCGCCCTACAAATTGCCTTTTCACGCTGTTCGTACTACTCAATAATGTCACTGATACGGCCAGCACCAATCGTCCGTCCACCTTCTCGAATGGCAAATCGCTGGCCCTTTTCCATTGCGACAGGGGCGATAAGCTTGATCTCTGAGGCCACATTATCACCAGGCATCACCATTTCCACGCCTTGCGGCAAGGTTATCGTTCCGGTCACATCACTCGTCCGGAAATAAAACTGTGGACGGTAATTGGTGAAGAACGGAGTATGCCGCCCGCCTTCCTCTTTAGACAACACATATACCTCCGCCTTAAAGTGTGTGTGCGGAGTTATACTCCCTGGCTTCGCCAAAACCATGCCGCGTTCCACCTCATCTTTTTTGGTGCCTCGAAGGAGCACTCCGACGTTATCGCCAGCGCTCGCCTTATCGAGCAGTTTGCGGAACATTTCAATGTCCGTCGCTACTGTCTTGCGCGTCTCACGCAAGCCAACAATCTCAACGTCAGACATCTTGTTCAATTCGCCACGCTCCACGCGACCAGTTACCACGGTTCCGCGGCCTTCAATATTGAATACGTCTTCAATACACATCAGAAATGGTTTATCCACTTCACGCGTTGGAAGCGGGATCGCCGCATCAATGGCATTCATCAGATCCTGAATCGATTTCTCACCCTCAGGTTTTCCAGCCAAGGCAGCGCTCGAACTCCCTCGAACCACTGGCGTCGTATCCCCAGGAAACTGGTATTTGTTCAGCAAGTCGCGGATTTCCATCTCAACCAACTCCAGCAACTCTGGATCGTCCACTAAATCGATCTTGTTCAGATAAACCACGACGGCAGGAACACCAACCTGACGCGCCAAAAGAATGTGTTCGCGCGTTTGTGGCATTGGCCCGTCCGCGGCACTCACGACTAAAATGGCGCCGTCCATCTGCGCCGCGCCTGTAATCATGTTCTTCACATAATCCGCATGGCCCGGACAGTCGACGTGAGCATAGTGCCTCGTGTCGCTCTCGTATTCCACGTGCGAGACAGCGATAGTCACCGTCTTGGTTGCATCGCGAACAGTCCCGCCCTTGGTAATATCCGCGTATGAGATCGGCTTCGCCAATCCTTTTCGAGATTGGACCGCGACAATTGCGGCGGTGAGAGTTGATTTGCCATGATCAACGTGACCAATCGTACCCACATTTACGTGTGGCTTTGTTCTTTGAAAGGCTTCTTTTGCCATTGCGTATTCCTGGTTTTAAATAGTTTCTTCTTTCGGACAAATGGAGCCCATGATCAGGATTGAACTGATGACCTCGTCCTTACCAAGGACGCGCTCTGCCGGCTGAGCTACATGGGCAATAGTCAAACCACACTCAGAATTCTCGATCCTGACACCCAAAAACGACAAAAAACCCACAAACCCCAATTTCTTCTTCGGAAAGCTTATGGGATTGCCGGCTTCTTAGTCTTTCACGACCGAACTAACTTACGCAGCATATAAAAGCGGCTCTCATTGTGTCAATGGTTTTCTCCGCTTTCTTGAATTTTCGGAATTTTCGTTCGTTCATTAGAATTAGAGGAAGGACGTTGCCACACCCTCCTTTCAGGTTCCGGCAGACCTTGCGCCCGGTTCGCAGTTCGAAAATGCATTTTCGCAACCTTCGGCAGATTCTCCGCTCCGTGTCGGACGACAAATTCCTTTGCGGCTGCATCGACCGCCGCCGACGCGCCCTTCGGAAGAGCCATTCCAAATTCTTGCCCAAGCTTCTCCAAACGCGTCACAAACTCGTGCCGGGCTAGGATTGAAGCGGCTGCGACGGCTAAATCTGCTTCGGCCTTGTGCCTCTGGACCAGTTCGATCTTCTTGCCCAGTCCCATGAGCGCGCTTGCCACCGTGTTTTTGTCCGCAGCAAATTGGTCGCTAATCGCCCGCACCGGCTGCGGATTCATGCGATGCTTTTGCAGCATCAGATTCTCAATCACACGCGCGTGGCCCCAAGCGAGTAGAGAGTTGACACTGCGCATGTTCTTGTAGAGCCGATTGTAAGCCTCGTTGCCAATTGGAACAACCGTGCTGATGCAACCGGGCGTTTCTCGGATCAGTTTCGCCAGAGCCGCCATCTTCTTGTCGCTCGAAATGTTTTTCGAATCCCGAATGCCCGAATCCCGCCACGCGTTGACCACATTCTCATTAACGTAAGCGCCCGCAATGCAAAGTGGTCCAAAGAAATCGCCCTTGCCACTTTCGTCAACGCCCAGTCGCGGCAAAAGAATTTCAGGGTTCAAAATCGCTTCGTATCCCAGCCGCGCTTCGCCAAGGATTTGCGGTTCCAAGACGAATTCAACAAATTCCTGCGTGCCCTTTCCTTGCACAACCAGCTTGCCACTTTCGTACAGAACAATGTTAACCGGCCCTTTGCTGGCGGCGAACTGCGCGTACGGGACTTCTCGGAAGTTGTATTCCTGGGCGCGCAAGGAGGCCAACAAGGTTTTCCCCTGAAGATTTGTCAGTTCGCACGTGTAAGAGGTCAGCGGTTTCACGGCTTGCGTAGCCTAAGTCGGCTCGCTCGCCATGTCGAATCGTTCTTGGCGCTCTGGTCGCAGCGCAGACTTCTCGTCTCCCGTATCGCCGACTTTCAGTCGGCACGGACTTCGTGTTGTCGAGCGCGTCTGGTCATGGCGGAAGCCTTGCGGATTGAAAAGCCGCGATACAGCAGAGTGAAACTCTGCGTTACGAAAACGGCGCGCTCCGGCCGGTGTTGGTCTCAAAATGCGCCCGCGTGGCCCGCGTGCCGCGCCGCGAATTACCATTGGCACGCAACGGCATGATATGTTACAGGTCTTGGCCGCCGCAAAAATGAGGCGGCTTACACATAACAATTTAACAACGAAAGAGAACCGGACTTATGTCACAACATTCCAGCCTGCGGGGCACAAGCGCTCTTGGCGCCAAACGCAACGTCCTCAAACGGTTTGAGCGCGTCGAACTGCTGAAGAAACGCGGCCAGTGGAAGCCAGGCGACCGCGTCACCGGCCTTCGCAAGACAAAGGGTGAAGCGTAATTCTCGAGGGCGTCTGGCAGAACATCAAATGCACTCTGCGAAATCGGCCGTGCGAACGCCAATCCTGCGCTAACCTCCCGGCCTTCGGTCCATGACCATGAGTGTCCGCCTGCAAAAATATCTGGCAGAAGCCGGTGTAGCCTCGCGACGCGCCAGTGAAAAGATCATTCAGGACGGACGCGTTGCTGTTAATGGCCGCGTGCTTCGTGAACTTGGCTCGAAGGTCGATCCTGCCCACGATCAGGTTTCCGTTGATGGACACTTAGTCAGGCTCAAACGCAAACTATACGTCGCCTTGAACAAACCTCGCGGTTATATCTGCTCACGCTACGATCCGCTGGAACGTCAATCTGTCAGCAAACTTTTGCCCAAGGAATGGACGAACCTTTTTACAGTCGGCCGCTTGGACTTTAACAGCGAGGGTCTCATTTTTTTAACCAATGACGGCCAATTCTCTTTGCGGCTAACCCACCCCCGGTTTCAAGTGCGCAAGAAATATCTCGTGACTCTGGAGGGACCAGTGGAAGTTGAGCAACTAGCCGCCATGACCCGAGGTGTCACTCATGACGGAGAGAAACTGAAGGCGGAGAGAACGCGCATTATCCGGCGCAACAATTCCCAAAGCATAGTGGAAATTGAGCTCACCGAAGGGAAGAACCGTGAAGTGCGCCGGTTGTTCGAAAGTCAGCGGCTGGTCGTAACACGCCTCCAACGCGTGCAGATCGGCCCCATCAAATTAGGCGAATTGCCGACCGGAAAATGGAGAACATTGACAGAACCAGAAATAAAATCTCTACTGCCAAGCGGCGCGACAGATGGCCCTGCTTGAGTAGGCTTCGAGTTCGGAATCCGAAACATGATGTTATGAAAACATTTCAGCCTTCAATCTGGCTGGCGTTGATTATTGCCGGGGCATTCCTTGACTCATTCGCAGCCGAGGAGACCGCCATTGTAACGGAGAATCGAATTAACGTACGGGGCCAGGCTTCCCTTTTCGGAGAAGTCATCACCCAGCTTCAAAAGGGCGACAAGGTCACGATCCTTGAAGAAATGACGCTCGCAAAGCCGAGGCCTGACGAACCCGCGAAATGGCTGCGCATTCAAATGCCGGCCAATACCCCGGTTTGGGTCTTTGCCACTTTCATTGACTCTGCCAATAAGACCGTCAATGTGCCTCGCTTGAATCTCCGCGCAGGCCCAGGGGAGAATTACAGCGTCGTCGGACGTCTCGAAAAGGGGGATACAGTGAAAGAAATTCGGACGGTTGACGAATGGATGGAAATTGAAACTCCACGCGGGGCCTATGCGTTTGTCGCCGCCAACTTGCTCGCCAGATCACAGGCGAACGCCGCACCGAACGTTCTCGAAAAGCCAGCTCCGCCGTCCGTTGCCGCAGAAACCCAGCAGCCCCGCGCGACGGACATCCGCCCTGTCCCGCCAGCTGAATCGACGCAGCCGCCAAAAGCGGAAATCGTTACGCCCCCGGTAATCTCAACACCACCACCCATTATCCCTAATGCACCGACTAACGCGGCTCCAGCTGTCGCATCGGCGGTGACCAACACCGAGGTTTCGACACAGCCGCCTCCGCAGTCAGACGAAACAGCCAAAACGGCCGCTAGTTCAACTACTCCCGAACCTGTGCCCAAACGCATTGTCCGCCGCGAAGGAGTCGTTCGCAGCACCAAAAGCATCCAGGCGCCGACCTACTTTGAATTGGTTAGTCCCGAAACGCGGAAGGTCATCAATTACCTGCATGCGGACGAAGTCGGAATCAGCCTCAAAGATTTCAAAGGCAAGAAAATTGTCGTCACGGGCGAGGAAAACATCGATTCACGCTGGCCCAAAACACCCCTCATCCAAATCGATACCATCGAGTTGTCTCCATGAATCGGAAGGTAGGGCGGCGTTGCTGCGCCGCCTTGTCAACCCCCCGATGTTGGCGGCGCAGCAACGCCGCCCTACCACCGCAATGGTTTATCGTCCCTGTGCGTGTTACAAAAACATCGAGGTTCTCCCTGAATGTCGCCTGACAATCTTATCGACGGTCGCGCCATCGCCGAACTGATTCATCAGGAAACAGCTCAACGCATCGCCGCTCTAAAAACGCGCGGTCTGCAGCCAGGTCTAGTCTTCGTTCGCGTCGGCGAAGATCCAGCCTCGCAAGTTTACGTCGGAATGAAGGAACGCGTGAGCTCACGCTTGGGAATCCAATCAAGCACCCAAGTGTTTTCTGAAAAAACCACCGAGAGCGAGTTGCTCAAAGTCATCGACCGTCTCAATCGCGATCCAAAGATTCACGGCATTCTCGTCCAGTCACCCATCCCGAATCACATCAACTCTGCGGCGATTTATTCCGCCGTTTCGCCGGACAAAGACGTCGATGGGTTTCATCCGGTGAACATGGGGAAACTCTTGCTGGGCGATCGGACGGGGTTTGTGCCTTGCACTCCAGCTGGCGTTCATGAGTTGCTCATTCGGAGTCATGTTCCAATCGAGGGCGCAGAAGTCGTGATTCTGGGGAGAGGCAATATCGTTGGCAAGCCGATGGCCGCTCTGCTGCTGCAAAAGGCGCGTCATGCGAACGCGACCATTACATTATGCCACTCACAGAGCCGGAACACGGCTGAGCATTGCCGGCGCGCCGATATCATTATCGCTGCCATCGGCGTCGCCGGGTTTCTCAAAGCGGACATGGTGAAACCTGGCGCCACGGTCATTGATGTCGGAGTTAATCGCGTCGCCGACGCCAGCGCCAAGGCAGGCACTCGACTGGTTGGAGATGTAGACTTCGCGCGCGTGAAGCCGAAAGCTGGAAAGATCACACCAAATCCTGGCGGAGTCGGACCAATGACCATCGCGCTGTTAATGGCAAACACGGTCCGAGCCGCCGATCAATCTTTGCGGAATTAGAATGCAAGCCGCCCCAAAAAATTGTTGCTGGAGGGTAGCGCAGAGTTTCACTCTTGCTGTATCGCAGACTTTCAGTCTGCGGCGCTCTCGCACGATCGAAGGCGCTGGACCAGTCGAACACGTGGCCGACTGCAAGTCGGCGATACAGCAGAGTGAAACTCTGCGCTACAGAAGGGCATCTGCATTTGGATGCAACCAAGACAGCTTTGACAGGGATTAAGGAAAATCATGCAACCCACACGAATTCTGCCCGACCTCCAATGCTCCCTTCTTTGCGAAGAGATTCGCCAGGAAATGAACGGTAATTTCATTCTCATTGGCATTATCGGCTACGTGCACGTGGCGCAATTGCCAGTCACAGCTTTCAAACTTTGCGTCTTCAATCGCTGGACTGCCGGCGTTGGAACATTCACGGAAAGCGTCCGGCTCATCGCCCCCGACCAGTCAACGATGATGCGGCAAAGCCAAGTCAAGTTCGCCCTCAAGGATGCTTCGCACAACGCAACGAACGCGACTGTTTTCACGCAAATCAAGTTCGAGGTTCCGGGAGTTTATTTTGTGGAAGTGCTCGTCGATGATGTCATGAAACTTCGCTTTCCTCTCCCCATCATCCTTGCTCAGCCGGCGGCTGGCGCCGCTGCTTCTCGCGTCGAGCAAACCGAGAGTTAAGGAAATGAGCTATGCAGGCCGCGTCGTCGCCTTGGCTGCCTCTGACCTTTGGCGGAATTGCAGCATTTGCGCGCGCTTCGCTCTTTCGGCTGTTGGCCGTCGAATTCGTCATTGGATTGGTCTGTGCCGCATCGGTGATCTGCTTGTTCTACTTGGGGTGGGAACCACCCGTGCACGGGGCCATAGCGCGCTTGCCTGACGCGGGCGCTCTTCGAGGAGGCATTCTGGAATGGAGCGGTCCAAGTCCGGAACGCCTGGCCGAAGGAAGCTTCTTATCGATCGTCGTCGACCTTTTCGACACGCGAGAACTCGGCCATGTTGGCGATGTTCAATTGGAATTCGGTGAAAGGCATTTGCGCATCCGATCTCTGTTCGGCTATCTGTCGATTCCATACCCGCAGTCCATCACAATTTCGTTGAACCGCATGAACGTGGAACCCTGGTGGGGCGCCTGGCATCCGGTGTTTGCGGCAATGTTAGGCCTGTTCACGATCGTGATGCTTTTCATTGCGTGGAGCCTCCTGGCTCTTCTTTACATGCCGATGATTCGCATCATCGCTCTTTTTGCAGACCGTAACATTACGTTGGCCGGTGCCTGGCAAACCGCCTGCGCCTGCCTGATACCGGGCGCGTTATTGATGAGCGCCGGAGTAGCAGCTTATGCGTGTCGCCAGATTAACTTGCTGCAATTGCTCTTCGTTGGCGCGTTCCACCTGGCATTCGCGTGGCCCTTTGTCCTTCTATCTCCTTGGCGTCTTCCACGGCTTGGGGACGCTATGATCGCTTCGAAAAACCCCTTCGCCGATCCGCGGATGAAATTGAAAATCGACGAATGAACTTGTCATCAATCGATTGGCCTATCCGTTGGCGCGACAGCGTGTCGGAGGTTCCGGGTCGATGGAGCACCTTCGGCCCCATGCAACTCATGTAACCTTGTAACGATGCAACGACTCTCGCATCTCCTCTTCACCGGCTTTCAAGCCTCGCATCAAACGCATCCCGTAATCCGTCACCGACAAAGTTCAAAGCCAGCAACGTCGCAGCGAGAAATCCGCACGGCGGAATAATCATCCACCAATAAACCCGGATTGGGTTGATTTGTGCCGCGCCCTCCGCGATGAGCGAACCCAAGCTGGCCTGCGGCGGTTGGATTCCCAATCCCAAATAACTCAGGAAAGACTCGTGCAGGACGATCGAAGGCACCGTCAACGTGAGATAAACGATGATAACCCCCGAGACATTCGGCAGAATATGCCGGAACAAAATTCGCGCGTGACTCGCTCCCAACGCCCGGCTGGCATCAATAAAATTCCTGGTCCGCAATGACAGCACTTCACCCCGAACAATTCGCGCCATCGTCAGCCACGAAACGGCGCCAAGCCCCACAAACAGGAAAATCAAACGCGCCCGCGCCACCATCTCCGCCGAAAACGCTCGCGCCATTTGATCTTTCAACACCGCCTCCCAGGCGCTAATTAAAAGAATCACGAAGATGATTGAAGGAACGGTATAGAGAATATCGACAATCCGCATCATGATGCTATCCCATCTCCCCGCGAGATAGCCGGCCAAAGCGCCCCAAAGCACGCCAATAACGAGACTCACACCCGCGCCCACGATTCCGACCAGCAACGAAATACGCGCGCCATACAACACACGGCTTAACAAATCGCGGCCATGAACGTCAGTGCCCAGCCAATGCTCTCCACTCGGAGCCCCAAACTGCAGATCTGAAAGCGCCAGCGGCGATTGTGCTAACGCTGCCGGAACGTAATTTCGAATCGTCGGACGGCTCAAAATTGGCCCCGCCATCACGATCAGAACAAGCGCAATCAAAAGCGCTCCGCTAACGGCAGCAATTCGATTGCTCTTGAATCGCCGCCAAGCCCTTTGATTTGGGCTCAAATGAACGTGTTCGACTTGCCGCACCTCACTCATATCTCACGCGTGGATCGAGCACGCTATAGGCAATATCGACGATTAGATTTAAGCCGAGCAAAAGGACCGCATAGAGAAGAACCAATCCAACAAGCATCAGATAATCTCGATTCTGGAAACTATTGACGAGGAAAACGCCGATGCCCGGGATTTGAAAAATGCTCTCGACGACGAACGAACCGGTCAGCAAATCCGCGAGCAGCGGTCCGGAATAAGAGACCACCGGCAGCACGGCCAAACGAAAGGCGTGCTTCCAGACAACGGCGCCTTCGCCTAATCCTTTCGCCCGCGCGGTCGTAATAAACTCCGCATGCAGCGTGTTCAGCATGCCTTCGCGCATTAAGCGCGCGATTCGGCCCGCAAAATAAAGTCCGAGCGTTATCGTCGGAAGAACGAAGTGCCAAGATGATTCCCAGAGCGCCACGGGGAACCATTTAAGCTCGATAGCGAACAGCATGGTGAGCAAAGGCCCAATGACCAAGCCCGGCACGCAGATCGCCATAAGAGCGGCCAGACCTCCCAAGTAATCCTGCCAGCGGCCGCGCCGCAGGGCCGTCCAGACGCCCAGCGGAATCCCAACACCCATGGCGAAGCAAAAAGCGAGCGCCCCTAGAGAAAGTGAAATGGGCAAACCTTGGGCAATAATGTCATTGACCGTGTGATTTCGATACTTCGTCGAAGGACCAAAGTCTCCGCGCACGAGGTCGCCCAAGTACCGAACGTACTGTTGCCAAAGAGGCTCGTCGAGGTGGTACTTGGCATTTAGCGCCCGTTCGATCTCCGGGGATGCTGGCGTTCGCTCCCGATCGAATGGGCCTCCTGGCGCGAGCCGCACGAGCATAAACGCCAGAAAACTGATTAGCGCCAGCATCGGCAGCATGTAAGCGAGGCGCTTTAGGATGAACATGGCGTGCGACGTGAAACGTAATGCGTTATCCGTGAGATGTGAGCGTTGCTGAAACCCAGGGCGTCTGCAAGTCTCGCGCAATCACGCATCACGCATCACGTCTCACTTCTTCCGAATCGTTCGCAGAGGATGTTCGCTGCGCATGTTCGAAAACACGCCCTCGATCTTGTTCGTATCGTAATACTCGAACCCAGCATAAATGTAGACAGGCACAATCGGCGCCTCGTCACGAACCAACAACTTTTCTGCGGCTTGCAATAACTTCGCGCGTTCAGCGACGTCGCGTTGTGCGTTCGCGCGGCGCAGCAACGAGTCGTACTGTGTGTTTTTCCAGCCCGTGCGATTATTGCCGTTGTTGCTCAAGAACACATCGAGAAAAGTGCTGGCGTCATTGTAGTCCCCAATCCAACTGCTCCGGCAAAGGTCGTAGTCCAGCATGTTTTGGGCGCGGAAGTACACCTTCCACTCCAGCTTCCGCAGCTCCATGTGAATCCCAAGTTCCCTGCGCCACATCTCCTGCAATTCCACCGCGATTTGTTCGTGGTTTCGTCCAGTGTTGTTGTAGAGGTAATGAAAAAGCGGGAAATTGTTTCCGCCGGGAAAACCGGCCTCTGCTAAAAGGCGCCGCGCTTCCGCCGGATCATACTCGAGACCGGGCGGAGACGCGTAATCTGGCAACCCAGGCGGAACCAAACTGTGCGCAACCTTCTCGCCTGCGCGCGTAATCTTTCCGACAATGCGTTCCTTGTCGATCGCCATCGCCAATGCCTTCCGGACTCGAACGTCGTCGAACGGTTTGCGTGTGACGTTGAACCGAAAGAAATAGGTGCCGAGATAATCGAAGCCATGAAAATCAGGACGCTTTTTCAGGATGTCGATCAATTCGGTCGGCGCCAATTCTTTGTCCCAAACGATGTCGGCTTGCCCGGTTTCGTATAAATTCAACGCGGTGCTCGCGGAGAGGCACGGCAGAAGATCAACCACAGATGAACGCGTGTTGGCTGCGTCCCAATAACGGGGATTCTTGCGGACACGGATTTTGTCATTGAGCCGCCACGTTTCCAACTCATACGCGCCGCTGCTCGGAACGGGATAAGCCGTCAGCCAGCGATCTCCCGATTTATTAATGGCATGCCGCGGCACAATGCATAAGGTTGGGTACGCGCAGATATCGAGAAAGAACGGCGTCGGGTTATTCAGATTTACCTGAACCGTCTGTGCGTCGAGCGCACGCAGCCCGAGCAGCGATGGGTCCTTAATCTTTCCGATGGCGAATTCCTCGCCATTCTTGATGTAAAACAAAAGACTCGAGTACTCGCACGCTATGGCGGGATCCAAAATCCGCCTCCAAGAGTAAACGACATCCTCCGCCGCAATCGGTTCACCGGCAGACCAAACCGCGTTGGTGCGAAGGTAAAAGATATAAGTCCGGCCGTCTTCGGAGATGTCCCACCGCTCAGCCAATCCGGGTTCGGGCAGCGCGGTGTCGGCTTTGTAACGCGTGAGCCCCTCAAAGAGCGAAAGGATAATTCTTCCGTCCGCCTGGCCAGTCGTCAGTGCCGGATCGAGCGATTCAGGTTCGGGACCATTGATGATGACCAAGTCCGCCGGAGGTTCCTTCTGCACGCAAGCAGTGAACGTCAAAACTAGAATCGCCACGAATGCGACTTTGTAGGACAGGCGGCCTGCCTGTCTGCGAAGTTTGAACACACTCATTTGAAGCTGTTTGCTCTTCGTCGTAAACGTAATCGTAATCTTTGTCGAGCAGAAGGCCTATGTAACAGATCACAGAATTGATGCCGGACAAACTCAGCCAGCGTGTGCCAAATCAGAAGGGTGATCTCCTGATGCTCGAGCGTGAACTTGGCGCGGGTGGCTGAAATCTATTCCCTTGGGCAGGCACGCAACCTACCCAATCTTTCGCAAGACCCGGTAGGAATGCGTCCACGGATCAATGCGGCAGATAGACTGATAAACGCATCTCTGACAGGGCAAATCAAAGCCCTTGCGGTACGGGTCCGGTTTTGCTTCGCCCGCGTAGATCGCCTGCCCCATCCGGCGCAGATGGCCTTCGACCGCGTCAAGCATCGTCGCGAAGTCGTGTGCTGTCATCGGTTCGCGGCATGAGCCGTGGATGGCGCCATTGCCGGCAAGCCGGTAACTAAACTGATCGCCCTCATCGACCCCGGCACGCGAGTCGAGCTTAGTCCGCAATTCCGCATCAAACCGGCCTGCATGGCGGTAGGCGGATTTGCGTGCGTCGGCGAAGCGTTCGAACACTTCCTGCCGTGTTTTGGCCCCGTCGTAAGCGCCGCGCAGGTTGACAAAGAAGACGCCCGCCGGAATCAGCCGGCCAACTCCAAAAATCGAGCGCGGATTGGAAAGGCCGCGCAAGACGTTTAAATAGGCCGGCAACTGCAGTTGAATGCCATGCGCCAGCAGAAGCGGATCAAGCTTTCGGGCGCTCGATTTATAGTCGATGACCACGCAAAACGCTTCGTCCGCTTCAGGCCGCCGCCATAAATCGACGCGGTCGATCTTGCCTCGCAATGAAAGGGAATGTCCTTTGCCCAAGTCCAAATCCCAAGCGGGCAGCGGCTTCTCCTCGATGCCGAACGCCAGTTCGACAGCGTAAGGATCGAACTGATACTGGGCCATCCAACCGATAATCGTATGGATGAAACTTTGCAGCGACGCGGTTAGACTGCGGGCCGCAAAATTGGCTTGGCCGCTCGCTTGAAGCAACCCATCGCGGTAGTTGGGGATAATTTCCTCGGCAATTTGGCCGATGCGTTCGCGCGCCTCGTCCGGGGTGAGTTCTCGCCAACGTTTGCCCTCCGTCCGCAATTGCCGGTGAAAACGCGCCAGGATTTCATGCTGAAAGCTTCCTTGCTCACGCGCGTCCAATTCAAACCGCTGGCGCTCCTTAGCCTTCAAACCGGAACTGACAAAGAATTTGAACGGACAAGCGGCGAACTCTTCGAGTCCGCTTACGGACGTTCGCAGCACGGCGCCGTAAAGCCGTTCCGCCAAGACGGGCGAAAGAGACTGACCGATCCCTCCAGCATCCCTTGGCAAATGTTCAAGTCGTTTCCAGAGATGTTCAAAAGCCGGAAGCTTGATGAGCGAGGCGAACGGTTCAGTTTCCGCCGGTTCGTCCGCTGCCCGCCGCCAGAGCGGGCCAGCCAACTCGCAAACATGCTCGCTTTCGATCCAGGAGAATCCGGATGCGTAACTCTCAATCTGCAACGACGGGAAAAGACGCCGCAAATGCGCGAGGAATGGCGACGGATTCAAAGCGTTCTCATTGTCGTCGCGTCTGGCGCAGGTAAGGACGAGCCGCTGCCGGGAGCGAGTGCAGGCAATGTATCCCAAGTAATGTTCCTGAGCCAGCCTGCTCCGGACGGTCTGACCGAGTTCGACGCCGAGTTGGGAAAGTTGTTCCCGTTCAGCATCTGTCAGCAGAGCTGAACCTGTGGGTGCGGCCGGAAAAACCGATTCGTTCATTCCCAAAATGATGGCGAGTTTGAGATCGGGATTGCGGGAACGGTCAATCGCGCCGACGAGAACCTGGTCCAACGCCGGAGGGATAACCCCAACGGTTTGGCTGGCCAAGCCGGCCTCCAGAATGGGCAGCCATTCGCGCAAGGTGAGCGTTTCGGAAGAAAAGGCCAAAGTGAGGTTATCGAGCCACTCCTGCATTTGCCGCCAGAGCGTGACATGCATGGGATTGCCGGAGCCCGTGCTCAATTCGGCCATTTGTTCTCCGATCTTCAGACGCCGCCAAAAAATGCGGAGGGCATCCGCCAGTGCATTGCCATTGATCCCAGCACTCGTTCTGCTCTCGGCAGCGCCCAAGTTGGCTTGAACGCCCAGTGCCTCCATCAGTTCCTGAAATGGAGCAAGCAACTTAATTCGCAACTTCTCAATCCGGTCGGCCAATCGCGGATCGTCTTTAATTGTCAGCGGCCCAAACCAATCCTCCCCTTTCCAGCCTCGCGCCAGGGCCTCATTCTCGAGGAAATCAATCTCTGTTTCCTCATTATGCACGAGACCCGTTTTCAATGCGCCAAACCAATCCTCATGCTGCCAATGGAGCGCAATTGTCCGAAGCGCGCTCCGAATCAGTTCAGCCAAGGGATGGCGTCCGACTGGCTCGCGCCGATCGAGGAAAAATGGGATTCCGTAACGCGCCAAAATACGGCGGACGGGTTCGTAATAATTTTCCAGTTCGCGAACGACAACGGCCACATCTCGATACCGTCCGCCCGAACGAACAAATCTCAGGATTTCGCGCGCGGCCAGCGTGGCTTCTGCTTCGGGATTCGCACAAATGGCTGCACGGAGCGTTTCCGCCAATTCTGCCGGATGACTGGACACGGCGCCGGGCGCACGGACTGCCGCGTCCGCGGGCGTTTTGGCTGTTTCAACCGTTTCGCTCGCGGACTTGGCAGTCCGCGCTCCCATCGCGTTGTCAAAAGATTTTGGATGCGCCCAATTTTCTTCCAAATGTCGAAGGATGGGATTCTCTCGAAAACGGCCCTGGCCCTCCGCACGATCCAGCCATTCGACAATCACGTCGGTGTCCGGTTGTTCGGCCAGCCGCTGTTGAAGTTTTTGAAAGGTTCGCCCGACTGCGGACCAGGTGGAAAGCCATGAGACACCGCTCAACGATTCGCGATCAAGGTTAAACGCGAGCGTGGCGCGATCACAACAGGGGAGCAACGCCGTGAGGAGGGCTATTTCTTGCGCAGCCAATTCGGCAAAACCGTCAAACCATAGGCCGGCAATGTGCAATGTTCTGAAGTGGCGCCGCGGCGCGGGACCATTGGTCCTAGCGCTTTCCTTCGCTTGATAGAAAGGCTTAGGCGAAGCTGTTCGCACTCCCATGGATTCGGACAAAGCCTCGGCGGCGAGATCAACCAGCAAATCCTGGTCATGCAAATGATGTTCACGCAGCCAGTCCAGGTACGCCGAAAGCATCGTGGCGACGTCCTGTAGCTTGCAACCTAAAGCTGTTTCAGACCCGATTTTTGCGGCGAGTGCGATCAGTTCGCTCGGCGGAACTTGCGAGCGTTGAATATCTCGAAGGGCCGCGCTGAGTTGCTGGGCAAAACCGCGCAAACGGGCCGTGGATCGGAACAGTTTCAGTTCGTTTCGTTTCTGCGCCAGCAGCGCGCGCAACACCATGAGGCGCCCATCTTCGTTCAGCAATCGGACGGGGCTCTGTTGGAATCCGGAAAGGATCAATTCGGCGAGCTGATCAAACGAAAGTATCTGCAAACGCGTGTAGCCCGGGACCCTTGAATCGGCGAGCAACTGTCGTTCCAATTGAAAAGTCGCTTGTTTTGGGGCCAGGAAAACCAGCGGCGGTCCCGCAGGAGAAGCTAACAAAGCCGACCGTATTTCCGTCAAACAACGGAACGTCTTGCCTGTCCCTGACGGCCCGAGCAGAAAGCGAACTTGCACACCCGATTCTTAATCGCAAAGACGCAAAGACGCAAAGAGCGATCTCGCGTCAGGGCGGCCTCCGGGCGAAGCCGAGGTTTGCCAGCCAGCAAGGGCGAGACACTACTTTTCGAAATCTTCTCGCTGAATTGCCAGGCGGGTAACGAGAAGCCGCTGGCGTCACACGTCCACCCTTAATCCTGGGGCCGGCTGGATGACTTTGATCTTCGGATACCGCACTCGGATCTGTTCCTGAAACCAGAGTCGTGACTCCTCGTCGCCGTGGCCTAAGAGCACGGTGTGAGGCTCGACTTCACCGACGAACTTCACCAATTCGTCGCGATTGGCGTGCGCAGTCAGGTCGAAATCCTGGACTTCACAGAGCTTGGTGACCTCACCGCCGCTCGGGCTGAGCAAGAATGTCTCCCCAGGCTTGGCCGCTTTGAGCCGGCCTCCGGGTGTGTCCGGATCAGCGTAGCCAACGAAGAAGATCGCTTGGCGTTCATCTCCGATCATGCGGAGGGCCAAGTCATGCGCAGCTGTCTTTTCGCTCATCATTCCTGCAGTCAGCACAAAGATCCGTCCACCCGACAGGCGCATTTTTTCAACCTGGCCTTTTTCCAGCACGCTGAGATTCAGCGCTTCGGTCAGCATTAGATTGGTGTGTTGCCGGTGAGCCCGGTGGGCTTCGAGGTCGTAAATCTCCGTAAAAACACGCCCGAGACCGCCGATAAAGATTGGTTGCTTCCGTACTTTGCCGGCGTTCATGAGCAATGCGAGCTGAGCCAGAATCTCCTGGGTTCGACCCAAAGCAAACACAGGAATAAGAACACAGCCATTCCGTTCCAGGACCCGCTGGATTGCCTGGGCGAGACGTTCCGCTTCGCCTTCGCGCGTAAAGCCAGGCGGAATTGGGCGATTGCCTCGCGTCGTTTCCATAATGAGCACATCCGCTTTGATGTCCTCGAACCGCGCGCCTTTCAGAATAGTTTGATCCTGAAAACAGACATCGCCGGTATAGAACAGCGTTTGTCTCTGTCCGCGAACCATCACTCCCGCGGAACCGAGAGCGTGGCCGGCGTCGAAGAATTCCAAGGTCGGCGACGGGAAACCGGCGCGAGTTTTCTGAAAGGACGCCCACGCGACCTCGCGATTGTACTTGTAGCCCTGAAAGAGGTAAGCCAGTTCGTCCACCTCGTTATGCGTGAACAGAGGATATTCGCGAATACCTAATTCGTCGCGCTGGCGCATCATAACATTCACTGAATTGTGGAGGACGCGTTCGACGAGGAAATAGCTTAATTCGCTCATCAGGACATGGGCTTTGGGGAAGTAACGCAGAGCTACTGGCAAGGAGCCGACGTGGTCGTGATGGCAATGGGTGATGGCGATGGCGTCCAGCGACTCATTCTTGACTAATTCGTAGAGTGGCAAGCTTTCACGGCCCTCGTGCTTGGGGTGCGTGCCTGCGTCCATCAACAGACGATGGCCTTCGATATCGACGAACCAAGCGCTCGCTCCGATGTCGCTGGCCGGGTTCAAATTTACAATTCGCATAAGAGACTCTAACCCAGAATTAGGAAATGCGGAATGTGAAATGTACGTGGCGCACGTGGCGGGCTTTCACCCTGCGATAGAGCGAATTTACGGCAGAGCCGCGCCGACTTTTTCGAAAAAAGTTTGAACATTTAAGTACCCTCCATCGTCTCATTGGAGTAGTTTGTTTGGTTCTCTGGGTTTGAGCGGGAGGCATCCCCCTCCTGAAGCAGGGTCGGCCAACTACATTAGCGGAAAGGAGGTACGTTTGGTTGTTTGGGTTGGGGCGGGCGTCGCAAGATGCCCGCTTTTTTGTTTGTTTTGTCCTAATGCCCGGTTGGCTGGAAAACCGATTGCCTCCAGACTGAATCTTGAGTAAATGAAGCCATGCAATTCTCCAAGTTTGTTCCAATTATTTTCGCGGCCAGCATCGGCCTGGTGACGGTTTCCGGACAAGAGACAGAAGCTCAACAGCAAAGGGCGCTGCAAATCTTGAGGCAGAAACTCGCTGAAGAGCGAGCAGCCACTCCGGGCGCCGACACGAAAGCCGTTCCCGCTGTCGAACCGGCTGCACCAAAGTCGCCTGCCGGAAAAGCCAAAGAAAAGGCAACCGAGGAAAAGGCTAGTCCGCCGCCTGCGCCAGTTGAAGCAGACACGATGGACCAGAAGCGGGCTTTGGAAGCTCTTCGTGCCGCAATGGAAAAAGATCGCGCTTCACAATCACCGCCCTCAACTTCCGCCCCCACAGAAGCGACCCCTGCAAAAACGGCGGATGCGCCATCTGAGACTCTGCCCGAGTTAAAGGAAACCAAAACAACACGCAAACCCAAGGTGACGCCGGCCAAGACCGAAACTAAGAAGCCAAAAACGGATGAAACAGTTCCTGCCGCCGCGCCCCCGGAGACAACTCCGCCCGGCCCGAAAACCAAACAGGAACGATTGGTGAATTTGCTTCGCGATTACAGAGCCGACAAGGTCACGCCGCAGGAATATCACGAACAACGGGCTAAAATTCTCGCCGAACCATAGGTGCATAACTTCTCCGCTGATTGGCAGGACAGGCGAGACGCCTGTCCTGCGACTTCATCGAAACCCGTGGTTGAATCTTCGCGAACTTCGCGTGCTTTGTGTTCATTCACTCTCTTCTGGAGCAAACCCGCGGCGCATCTGATTTTCCGCAATGACACGGGGAAACAGGCAGTGTTGCAAGTAATCGCGTCCGCCCGCTTTGGTCCCGCCGCCGAACAGCTTGAATCCGCCGAAAGGATGGCGCGCCACCAATGCGCGTGTGATCCCGCGGTTAATGTAAAGATTGCCCACTTGCATCTCACGTTTCACGCTTTCGATGTTGGCCGGATTGCGTGAATAAAATCCTCCGGTAAGCGCATATTCGCTGTCATTCGCCCAGGCCAAGGCCTCGTTCAGATCGCGGGCTTTCAGCACAGAGAGAACCGGCCCGAAGATTTCCTCCTGAGCGATGCGCGCCTTGGGTGAGACATTCTTGAAAATCGTCGGAGGAACAAAAAACCTTCTCCCGAGCGCACGGAAGCCTGAAAGGCTAATTCCGCCTCTTGCTTGCCTATTTCGATGGAGCGGTTGATGCGCTCGAAAGCCTCTTGGTCGATAACCGGCCCGACGATTGTTCCGGGGTCTTCCGGCGGCCCAATCTGCAAACTGCGGCAAGCTTCGATCAACCGGTCGAGCGCGCGATCGTAATTCTCCCGCAAAACAATCAATCGCGACAAAGCCGAGCATTTCTGTTCCTGGTAACCAAATGCTGAATAAATCACTCCCGGTATGGCCTCGTCCAAATCGGCATCGCTGTCGATAATGACCGCGTTCTTGCCTCCCATTTCACAGACAACTTTCTGCAGTTGCCTTTGGCCGGGCCGCGTTCTTCCCGCGGCTTCGTAGATTTTCAAGCCAACTTCACCCGAAGCGGTAAACGCAATGAAGTCGATTTGCGGATGCTCGACTAAGAACGCTTCGATGTTCGCACCGGACCCGGGCAGGAAATTGACGACGCCGGGAGGAAGGCCGGCCCGCACGAGCAGGTCCATGAATCGAGCGCCGATCACCGACGATTGTTCGGAGGGTTTCACGATGACGCAATTGCCCGCTACGACTGATGCCGCGGTCATCCCGCAAAGAATCGCGAGCGGAAAATTCCAGGGTGCAATCACCACACCGAGCCCACGCGGGACGTAATGCTGGAGATTTATTTCGCCCGGAACTCTGTAAGTGTGGCTGGCAATACGCCGCATTTCCTGAGCGCAGAAATTGCAGAAATCGATCGCCTCGGCGACGTCGGCGTCGCTTTCGACCCAACTCTTGCCCGTTTCGAATACTTCCAGCGCAGGGATGTCGAAACGTTCTGCTCGGATTAAGCCGGCGGTTCGTTCGAGCAAACGAGCGCGTTCGTCGACGCTTGTTGAGACCCATCCGACGCAGGTTTGGCGCGCCGCAGCCAGAGCCGCTTCGGCTTCCGATTGCCCAGCTTTGGCCACGCGACCCACAACTTCGCTTGGACGGGCCGGATTGACCGACACGATCTGTTCCGTGGTCCAGACAGCTTTCCCACCGATGACGAGCGGGAATTTGTTTCCCAATTGAGTTCGAACCGCGGCCAACGCGGCTGCCATGCGCTCGCGGTTCGAGGCGACGGTGAAGTCGGTGTGCGGCTCGTTGGCAAAATGCATCGTATCGGAGGTCGGGCGTTCCCGCGGCAAACCATTGGCGAACGTGAATTCCTGGCCGCTCTTGGCCAGAGTATGATCCGCCTGGCTATTCTTCGCAATCAACGGCCGAGATGCAGTGGTCGCGGGATCACGAAGCAGTTCCCCGAGTGAGGCATGCTCGGAAAACGTGGCGCGCAGGAAACCTTGGCTGGAGGTGTTTTCAAGGAGACGGCGCACCAAATAGCTCATGCCGGGCAGGATTTCGCCAATCGGACAATAGTTTCGGACGCGATAACCCATCTTGACGAGCGCTTGCTTGATCGGTTCGGCCATCCCGTGAAGCATTTGGATTTCAATGCCTGATTGCGGCAATCCAAGCTTCTCGGCTTGCACCAAGCAACTGGCGATGCTGCGAACGCTGTGCGTGCCGAACGCCGGCGCGATGTAACGCGAACACTCCGGCATGCGGCGCGCGAGCCGCTCGTAATTGGCATCCGTTTCCGCCTTGCGTTCGAATACGGGCACTGGCCATCCGCGTTGCAGGGCCATGACGCGTTCGTGGTCCCAGCAGGCCCCCTTGATCAGCCGAACGGTGATGCGCCGGTTGCGTTGTTCCGCCCATTGAACCAGCGTATCCAGATCACGTTCGGAACTTCGAAGATACGCTTGAAGCGCGATGCCAGCGTGCGGGTAATCCTGCAGCGCGGGTTCGTCGAGGAGCGTTTTGAAAAGGTCTAAAGTGAGGTCCTTGAGGGCAGTGCTCTCCATGTCGAGATTAATGAACACGCCGAGCTCCTTGGCGCGTCGCAACAATGGATGAACGCGGTCGGCAAGGCACATCAGCGCCCGGTCCGGGTCGGCAGGGTGAATCTGCGCGTAAAGCGCGGAGATTTTGATGGAAACGTTAACCTTCGGAATTTCGCCGCGATCATCGCAATCGATCTGTTCGACCGGCGGCCAGGTTTTGGACTCTTCGGCCAAGCGTTCGATCGATTCGAGATAGCGATCGTGGCAAGCTGCCGCTTCCGCTTCGCTCACCGTTGTTTCGCCCGGAATGTCCGCAGTGAAAGCCAAAGGCTGCCTTCTCATCTTACGCAGCGCAGGAACGGCCTCATCAGCATTCCTCGCCACGATGAACGTCCTGGCCATTTGAGCAACGCTCTGCCGCGCCGCAAAAGCCGCTATGAAAGGAAACCGGGGCGAGACGCGAATCGCCCAACGAACCACCGCAGGCAAGCCTTTGGCGCCGTTGCCTAAAAGATAATGGCAGGCATGTTCGGCAATTGCCGCGGATGACTTCAATGAAGGCAACACATCGACAAAGCGAAACAACTGCACCTTGAGTTGCTCGTCGCGCGTTGACCAGTCCAGCAAGCGACCGGTGATATTCCGATGGCTGAACAAGCGGGGAGTTTCGCCATTCATCCGGCCGAAGATCTCTCGGCCTTTGGCTGCGATGTCATGTTGGATCGAAGTCATTTTCGAGACTGCCCGCTTTGCCATCGGACCGCCCACATTGCTGTCCGCAGGACATTCAAGGAATCAGACCAGCCCTGCACAGTCATCTCGACCTGATTTACGACCGGTCTTTCGGCAGCGCAACAGCCGCAGAATCACCGAGAACTCGAGAAGCCCTCGGGAGCACAGATTGACAGATAAGGCAGAGTCAGACAGCGTGTCTGACAAATGAAATCCTTTAATGTTCGCGAACTATCGCGCAGCACAGCCGAAGTGCTCGCGGCCTGTGAGCGGGACGGAGGCGTCATCATCCGCTATCAGGATGGACGGCAGCACGAGCTGGCTCCTCGGCGAGCTGCCCGCAAAGGACGCGGTGCTCTCCCCGACTTTAGAGCGCGGCAAAAAGCCATTTTTGGCAAGAAGCAATTTGCCTCTCATCAAATTAACGCCTTCTTCGAAGTGGAGAAATCAACCTTTCGACCGACGATGCACTCCAAGTCTTGCGCGATCATGACAACGATTTGCAGGACGGTGTTTTCATAGCGCACCAACCCTTGGATTGGACAGAAGCGCTCCGCGAGACTGAACGTCTCGGCGAAACGCACACGGAGGCAAAAGGATTTCGCGCCCTGTATCTATTGCATGCTGGCGCCGCTCGTATTTTGCTGTGTGAGGAGTTTTACAGCTTTGATCTCGACGCGCGCACGCTGGCCAGCCTGGCGGGGCTGAAAGTTCTACCGTCCCGGCCCTGACTCTGAACGGTTCTCTTCCTCAAAAAACTTTGCAAATCCAGAAATTTCTTCTTCCCTTCTCAGTGGAATCTTGGCCATCCTAACGGCACTTAGCCCAGAATATGACCCACCCCAGTATTATTAGGAGTTTAAGTCATGAAAGAGTATCAATCCGCAGACATTCGTAATTTTGCAATTGTTGGCCACGCTTCGTCGGGCAAGACCATGCTCAGTGAGTCGATGCTGGCCTGCGCGGGCGTGATCAATCGGTTGGGAATCATCACTAATGGAACGACCGTTTCTGACTATCACGAAGGAGAACCTGAACGCCAGATTTCCATTCATGCGTCATTGTTGCACCTCGAATGGCAGGGCAAGAAATTCAACATCATCGACACGCCGGGATACTTGGACTTTATCAGTGAAGGGCTGGGCGCGCTGCGTGTCGGTGACTTTGCGCTGGTTGTGATCCATGCCAACCACGGCGTCGAAGTCGGCACGGACAAGGTTTGGAATTACGCCACGCAATACGGCCTGCCCAAGATGATCGTCATTAACGCGGTCAATAAAGAGAACGCGAGCTTTGATCGAGTCTTGGAACAAGCCCGGAAACGGTTTGGCGACCGCGTGTTTCCCATGACTTTGCCGGTCAACCCCGGGCCGGGGTTCAATCAGGTTCTCGATGTGTTGCGCAGCGAGATCGTCACTTACCAAACCGATGGCGCCGGGAAGTACCAGGAAGCTCCCGCGACAGGCGCTTGGGAGGAAAAGGTCAAACAGCTGCACCAGGAATTGATCGAGCACATCGCCGAATCTGACGACACGTTGCTCGAGAAGTTCTTCGAGCAAGGCGGTTTGTCAGAGGAAGAAATGCGGTCGGGCATTCACGCGGCTGTGCAAAAACAAGCCTTCATCCCTCTCTTCTGCACGGCCGCCGAGTCGAACATCGGCGTGGCCCGTCTGATGGATTTCATCGCCAAGTACGGTTCTTCGCCCGTGGACCGGCAGAAGGTCAAAGCAGTCGATGTCAACGGCACGGAAGTCGATGTTTCTCTGACCGATCCGGACCCAGTCCTCTATGTTTTCAAAACGATCAGCGAGGCGCAATTCGGCGAATTGTCCTATTTCCGATTGTACTCAGGCTCGATCAAAGTTGGGATGGACCTTTACAACAGCTCACGCAGCAACACCGAACGGATCGGCCAGATTTACATCCTCAACGGCAGGACCCGCACAGCGGCCGGCAGTCTGCACGCGGGCGATCTCGGCGCGGTCGTCAAATTGAAAGATACGCACACCGGCAACACCCTTTGTCATCACAAGCGCAACGTCTCGTTGCCGAAGGTGAATTACCCCAAACCGAACATTCACGCCGCGTTGAAACTCAAATCCAAAGGTGAGGAAGACAAGATCGCACAAGGCCTGGCGATGTTGCACGAAGAAGACCCGACGTTTCTGTACCACGTCGATTCGGAATTGCACCAAACCGTCATTTCCGGGCAAGGCGAACTGCATCTGCAGGTCATTTCCGAGCGCTTGCGGCGGCGTTACAAGGTCGAGTTCGATCTCGTTGCTCCGAGAATTCCTTACCGCGAAACGATCAAGATCAAGGCCGATTCGAAGTACCGCCACAAGAAACAAACGGGCGGCGCCGGCCAGTTCGCCGAAGTGTGGATGCGGATCGAACCCAAACCGCGCAACACCGACGTGGAATTCACCGAAACGTTAGCCGGGCAGAACGTGGATCGCGTTTTTGTGCCGTCAGTCGAGAAAGGCGTCAAATCGGCGTGCGCAGAAGGCGTGGTCGCGGGTTACCGCGTCGTTGATGTGAAGATCGATTTTTACGATGGCAAGATGCATCCCGTAGACTCGAAAGACATCGCGTTCCAAATCGCCGGCAAACAGGCTTTCAAGGAAGCATTCTTAAAAGCCAAGCCGACGTTGCTCGAGCCCATTTACACCATCGAAGTTCAGGTGCCCGAAGAATGCATGGGCAACGTGATGGGTGACCTGTCGAGCCGGCGCGGCAAGATTCTCGGCATGGATTCGGCGGACGGTTTTCAAATTCTCAAAGCCCAAGTCCCGCAGATGGAACTTTACCATTATTCGACGATCCTTCGGTCCCTCACCGGCGGGCGGGGCATTCATACCGAGGACTTCAGCCACTACGAAGAGATGCCGCGCGAAATGGAACAAAAGGTCGTCGCCGAAAGCAAGAAGCCGGTGGAAGAACAGGAGTAAGCGCACAAAACAGCAGGACGGGCGTCCCGCCTGTCCTGCCTCTGCGCACACCAAAAGCGGGACAGGCGGGACGCGCTGTCCTGCCAAGTTCGTGCGCGCGTGCGTGAAATGTGTTTGTTCGTACTTATAATTAATACGCGCAGACCTTGTGTTCTTGAATTCCCTTCTAAACCAGAAATCGATTGATAATTGTTCCAGCGGCGCGCTTCACCCCACATAGGCCTTGTGAAAAAGCAAATGACGCAAAGTCCGGCGAGAACAGCGCTCTGGAGACATTGCATCAGTTTCGGGAATAGCAACAAAAGTTCACGGGCAAGCCAATGCCATCATTCGCGCTCTCGACGATTACCAGGGTGCGCCTGCGAAATTGGACAATGTTGCCCGCCAAATCGACGAGCAAGCCCGGCGTGAACGTTCCCAAGCTGCCGTCGAGCAACTGAAGAGCGCCCGGACAGCGCTGGAAAAGGCTCGGCAAGAACATGGCCGCGGCGATTCCTCCTACGCTGCCTATCTGGACACGTCGCAAGTAGCGCTGGCTTCGGCCACCAAAGTGATAGACGTTGCCCTTCGCAGCGCCGCCACCTCCCGCCGCCTGACGGCTATTTCCAGCGTAATGGCGCTGTTCGGTCTGTGCGGCATTGGTTGGGGTTTGAATCGGCGCCGGGCCAAAGCCAAGAACGAATGCCTCGACCTGTTGAAAACCTGGGAAACTGGGCTGGGTGAAAAAAACGTCGCGCTCTTCGAACTGCTCGACCGCACCTCAACGGTCGTGGGCGCTTCCAGCGATAAAGCCGCACAACGTTACGCTGGCGAAACGCGAAAACTCAGCGACCAAATCATAAAGGACGTCGATGAACTGTTCATCATGTCGGCCTGCACAGGGCGGGTATTGCGAGACGCGCAGGCCTTTGCTTATCCGGCCGGGGCATTGCAAAGATGTCAGAATCTTTTCGGGACGCGACGGTACGCGGCGGCCCTCAATCTTCTGCGGGATCAACCGATCGCCTTTCGTCCGGACGAAGCGTTGGAATTGATCGTCCGCGGCCCCAAGACTGAGCGCGACACGTTGCTCGGGCATCTTGAATCCTACAAACCGTTCACGATGAGCTTCAATCAACTCATTGACGAGTTCAACCAGCGAGCTGCGCGCGCCCTCGCGTCGATCGAGTTGGTCGAATCAAGTTTGATTAACGTTGGTAAAACGCTTGAAGCAATTCAAGCCACGATTGATATGGTTCGCGGTCAAGAGATTGACCTTTCGGATGCCGCGCAAGCGGATGGTTTGTTCCGAATACCCTTGGTCTTCGAGCAGCTTTTGCCAGCTGCGCAGACGGCGCAAGCCGAAGCCGTCAAAATCGCGATCAAAGATCCTGTCGGCGCGCTGAAGACTTTTGGACCTGAGGCTCAGCAGAGAGCTGCCGATGCCTTGGCGCTGGCTAAGGTGATCTCGGATTTCCGGGCGGATAATCTGCCGAGCGTGCGACAGATGGCTGGGACGTTGAGCGATGCTGGACTGTCATGTCAGTGGATAGACCAGGAACTTGAACGTCTTTCGGCGCAAGCCGACGAGTTGGCGCAGCGAGCCATGAAAGAGTCCACTTTGACCGGCCTTCAGCTTTGGAAGGAGTCGTTGGTAAAACTTGGGGAGCGAGTGGCGTTAATTACCAAACTCGACGATGTCCGGCGCAACACCGCGCAGAAATCGATCTACAATGCCGCCACAACGATCGATACGGCTCGACACGAACTTGGCCGCGCTTTGGCCAAAGAACCGAATCGTATGTTGCGCGAATCTGCCGCTGATCCGTCAGATCCAGTGCGCCAGGCCTCGGAGGAGATCAGGACGCTGAAGACCTTCTTGGAACGGGGCGACTCCGAGAATGCTCAGAAGTCATTGGACATCATTGCCACGCTGACGGCGCAAGCGGTCGAGATCGTCAGCGCGAGCCGGAAGGCATTTTCCGATCATGAAGGAACCGTCGCTCAGCGTCGCACTGAAACCGAGCGGATCACGGGTTTACTGCCCCAGTATGAAGCAATCTTGGCCGACATCGTTCACAAGTATGCGCCGCCCGTGCTCGGGTTAGGCGAAGGAGATCCATCACATCCTAATGCCAACGGCACGATTCGAGATAACATGGAAGAAGCGAAAGAGCATCTCGCCGTGGCCCGGGACCTTTTGGCCAAGTCATCGCAGGTCTTCCGCGAAGCCAAGCTGCTCGAATCGGCGGAGCTTCTCCGGCAGATCAAAGAACGTCAGGAAACCGCCCTGTTTCGCCTTCAAGAAATCGCTGAGAGGCAAAAGCGGCTGGCTGAGACGGAGGGCGCCAACGCGCGATGTCTCGGTCAACTCGAGGCTCGGTTGAAGGAGTGCGCGCCCGCTGTCGCGGACGCCCGAACGATGACGCCAACAATGCAAGCATATGACCATGCTTGCCGACTTGTCGCGGCGGCGCGGTCAGGACTTGCATCGCGACAGTGCGATCCGTTTCGTTCTGCTCACGAACTTGCGGCGGCACGCGCGACCCTCGAAGATGTCGCGCAGCGCGTTCAATGTGACCATGCACTGTTCGCGGAAGCGGAGCGAAGCCTGCACTCAGCCGCGGCACAATTGGACGCCGCGCGTCGGCTGGCTCATGAGGCGTCGACCGACAACGTGGGCGACAGCCTCGAAATCAGCCAGGCGGCTCGCGAGATCGAGTCGTTAATGGCTCGATTAGGACGAGGACGAGAAGAATTGGATCGAGCGCACGGCGATTGGTCTGCCTTGGATACGGAGGCCGACCGCATTGCCACTGACGCGAGCCGGCATGTGGCAACGCTACGGAAAGAGTTGCAGGAGGCTGAAGCGGCCGTTGCGGCCGTCTCGGCTTCGGCGAACGCGGTTCGCATTGCTAGTGCATGGAGTGGTTCATTCGGCGTCGTGATTTGTGGAGCGCCTGGATCAGACTATTTAGCGCAAGCCAGAGATTTGTTGCTGCGCGGCTCGTATGCGGCGGCTCGCAACGCGGCCGAGAACGCCCGCCGTGCCGCCACAGCTGCTGTCGCTGAAGCGGAAGCTCAGGTACGTCGGTTGCGTCGTGCTGAGGAGGAGCGCATCGAGCGCGAACGCCGCCGCCGCCGTGAGGAAGAAGCGGCGCGGCAGCGAAGACATTCATCCTCGTCTTGGGGAGGGTCCGGATTTGGCGGCAGCCGTTCGACTTTCTCCAACGGTTCCGGTGTCAGCCGTTCGTCCTTTTCCAGCGGATCGGGCGTGAGCCGGTCGGGGTGGTAGGAACCGGGGTCTCACAGTGCTCGCCTGGCAGGCTGCGTTACGATGAAAGAGGGCAGCTATTGCAGGTGGCTACAGAATACAAAATGAATTTTGACATGGCGATTGGTTGAATCGGTTCACAACGCGATGCCGAACCACAATCAACTTGCCGCCGGACTATGTCGTCCATATTTTCCGGCCTATGTCGTTGAAGCTCGTTAGTCTGCTTGGATTGGCGACGATGGTCGGTCTGGCCTGGATTTGTTCGACGAATCGGAAATTGTTTCCTTGGCGCACGGTTCTGTGGGGATTGGCGCTGCAATTTATCTTTGCCGTGCTGATTCTCAAAACAACCTTTGGCGCGATGTTGTTCGAGTTCGCTCAGCGGGCCGTGGACAAACTAAATGAATTTAGTTTCCAGGGCGCAGGAATGGTCTTTGGCCCGCTCGCCAATCGAGAATTGTTGACGGAAAAGTGGGGTCCGCAACATGCCTTCATCCTCGCCATAACGATCAGCGCAACGATCATCGTTGTTTCATCGCTGTCCGCGCTGCTCTATCACTGGGGCATCTTGCAGCGAGTCGTGCGGGCGATGGCATTGGTCATGCAAAAGGCCCTGCGGACAAGCGGGAGCGAAACTTTAGCCGCCGCTGCCAACATCTTTATGGGCCAAACTGAGGCGCCGCTCGTCATTCGGCCATATCTGCCGCGGATGACTCGGAGCGAGTTGTTAGCGATGATGGTGGGCGGGATGGCGTCGATTGCTGGAGGGGTGCTGGCGGTTTATGTGGCATTGGGCGCGTCGTCCGGCCATCTGCTGACGGCATCCGTCATGAGCGCTCCGGCGGCATTGATGATTTCCAAAATCATGCTCCCAGAAACTGAGAAAAGTGAAACCGCCCACGACGCTCCCCTCAGAATCGACCGATTGGCGACAAATAGCATTGACGCGCTGTGTCGCGGCGCGTCGGAAGGATTGAGTCTGTCATTGAATGTTATGGCGATGTTAATTGCGTTTGTGGCGGTAATCGCGCTGGCGAATTACTTGCTCAGCCTTCTCCTCGACCCGTTTTCGCTCAACCTTACGCTCCAGAATATCTTCGGCTGGTTTAACGCACCCTTTGCCTGGCTCATGGGCATCCCGGCCAAAGATTGCGTGCTAGTGGGCCAAATCTTGGGCGAGCGTATTGTCCTGAACGAATTTGTCGGTTACGTAACTCTGACCCAGCATAAACCCGTTTTACAGGAGCGAAGTTTTGTTTTGGCCACTTATGCGCTCTGTGGGTTTGCGAATTTTGGCAGCATTGCCATTCAAATTGGCGGTATTGGCGCGCTTGTTCCGGACCGGAGACGCGATTTGGCGGACTTGGGGATGCGGTCGATGGTGGCCGGGCTGCTGGCCTGTTATGCTACCGCGGCCATTGTCGGCATCTTGATTTGAAAAACGCCTTTCACTTAGCCAATTATCTGCTTAATTATCCGCAGGTTTCAGATTTCAGATGAGCAACGCTTTCAAAATCGGTTTTTGTGTCCTTCTTGCCATAGGGGCGTTTGCCTTCGGCTGCCTTTTTTACACCAACTACAACCGTCTGATGAATGACTCCGGCCAGCCAAGCCCCAGTTCACCGGACGTGCCGGCTCTGGAAACGAAGAAAAACTCAGGCGGTGCTCAAGGTTATGCGCGGTTAATGACCTATGGCGGCCTTTTCTTCGTCTCACTTGTTGGCTTGGGCTTTTTCTTGGGGCGCGAGGTTTCGCAGTTCTTTGGAGGCCGCGTTCTCAGGGGTCTTTACAATGACGAAGGCGAGGGCATGCAAAATCCTGAATATGACATCGCCGAACAGGAATGGGCCGATGGCAATTATTTGGAAGCCATTCGGCTGATGCGTGAGTACCTCCAGAAGAATCCCCGCGAACAGCATGCCGCGATTCGCATCGCCGAAATCTACGAGAAAGACCTCAATAATCCCTTGGCGGCTGCTTTGGAATACGAAGAAGTTCTCAAACACAAACTGCCTGCCGAACGCTGGGGATGGGCGGCCATCCATCTTTGCAATTTATACTTCAAGCTGGTCCAGACCGACAAAGCGGTGGCGCTCCTGCGCCGCATCGACACGGAATATGCCGAAACCGCGGCCGCGAACAAAGCGCGCAAAAGGCTTGCTCTTTACGATTCCGGCGCCACCGAAGGTTTAATCGAAGAATCTCCGCACACCAACGAAAAGCCCGCCTCCGGACGAAGCTGAAGCCGAAACAATGCGGTCTAAGCCAGCAATTCTGCCCATGAATCTTCCCGGTAGGGCGGCGTTGCTGCGCCGCCTGTATCGCGGTGGTGACGTGGCGGCGCAGCAACGCCGCCCTACCAAACTGAGAACTGCCACTGTCCTGCAATCCTTATGTCTGATTCCTACATTCAATCCCTGTTCGCTGAACGTATCGGCGGCAAGAATTACGGCAAATCCACCGCGATCTATAAATTCGAGAAAATAAAACGAGCCAAGCGAGCTGCTCTGGCCGCTAATCCGGGCGCAGAAATCATTGACATGGGCGTCGGTGAGCCCGACGAAATGGCCTTTCCGGAAGTCGTCGCCGAGTTGCACAAAGCGGCGCTTAGGCCAGAGAATCGCGGCTACGCCGATAACGGCGATTCGGTTCTCAAAGAAGCGGCGGCTCGCTATTTGGACCGAGTTTGCGGCGTCAAGGGAATCAATGCGGAAACCGAGGTGCTGCATTCCATCGGCAGCAAAGCGGCTCTCTCGATTTTACCCGCGGCGTTCATTAATCCGGGTGATTACGTGCTGATGACAACGCCTGGTTATCCAGTCTTTGGAACACATGCCAAATATTATGGTGGCTTGGTTCACAACTTGCCTCTCACAGACCGCAACAATTTCTTGCCGGATTTGGGCTCTATTCCAAACGATGTTTTGAGCAAGGCGAAAGTGTTGGTCCTCAATTACCCAAACAATCCTACCGGAGCCAGCGCCACCGCGGACTACTTTAGGAGTGTGGTGGAATTCGCACAGCGGAATCGGATTGTAATCATTCACGACGCGGCCTATGCCGCACTGGTCTTCGAAGGCAAACCGCTCAGTTTTCTGGCCACGCCGGGCGCCAAAGAAGTGGGCGTGGAACTGCACTCGACAAGCAAGAGCTTTAACATGACCGGCTGGCGTTGCGGATTCGTGGCGGGCAACGAACTCCTTGTCAAAGCGTATGGCGATATCAAGGACAACACCGACTCGGGGCAATTCCTGGCCATTCAACACGCCGCGGCCTATTGCTTCGATCACCCCGAAATTACCGAAAAGATCGCCGCCAAATACTCGCGACGAATGGAAGCGTTGGTGCAAGTTCTGCGCTCGGCCGGTTTCGACGCTCGCAAACCGAAAGGTTCATTCTTCCTCTACGTCAAAGCGCCCAGCGCCGCGGTCAACAAAGATGGCTCAAGCATCACGTTCAAAACGGCTGAGGATGTGTCACAGTGGCTGATCACAGAGAAGTTGATCTCGACCGTCCCGTGGGATGATGCCGGTCCCAACTTGCGCTTCAGTGTGACCTTTGTCGCCAAAAACGAAGCGGATGAAAAACGTGTCCTGACTGAGATTGCCAATCGTCTCGGCGGCGTGAAGTTCGAGTTCTGACGTAGGACAGGCGTCCCGCCTGTCAAGCTGCGCCCGCGCACCACCGTTATTAATTTCAGATCGAGCTCTTGCTCAGGAAAGAAGCTTTTGCCTTAGACTTAGAACCTGTTTTAGAATGGTAGGGGCCGAGGTGACGAGGCTCTAATTTGATTTTGAAAGCGGTATTCTGAGAATATTTCAGAGCCTCGTCACCTCGGCTGCTACGATGAGATGGAATTCTAAAACGCGCCCTTAAGAGAGCAAGATCATGAAGCAAAGAGCGGACGTTCGAGCGTAACTGAACGGCAATTTCCTTCACACTGAGAACCCGTGCTATCAATTAGCCACGGAACGAAGCGCCTGCCGGCGTTCTTCTTTGGACAATCCATCCAGAGCTCGGACTTTGCGATAAAACGTTTCGAGATCGCCGCCGTTCGCTCGGAGAAGTTGCTCGAAGGCGGGCACCAACTCGTAGTATGTCGCGACGGTGTTGAGTTGAGCATTATTGAGCGGTTGAGCAAACCAGCGGTCGAAGCCGCGATAACTTCCCCACTGAATTCTTAGTTGCTCGTACTCGCGACGCATCTGATCAATCACTCGTTGCTTCTGTTCGCTGAAAGCATGGTGTAATTCTAAACAAGCCCGCGATCGCCCTGGCCGCGACGGCTCGGTTCGGTAAAGCCCCTCCAAACGCCGACGTCCTGTCATGACCAAGCGAACGAAATCGGCGTTGCGCCGCAAGCCCGTTAAATAATTCTCCTGCGCTGCCAAGTCGCCCTCTGCATGAAGCCATCGGCGGACGCCTTCCTGGGCGGCGGCGGTGGCGAAAGCTTCGTTGAAATCTGTGTCGCCGCGCGCAAACAAACGTTGATGCGCGAGTTCGTGAAAGATAATTTCCGCCAAGTCGGGCGGCTCGTGATGAATGAAAGTATTCAGGACCGGGTCGTCGAACCATCCGAGTGTGGAGTAAGCTTCCACCCCTTCCACATACACATCGAGGCCTTTCCGGCGCAACTTCTCCGCATAACGACGCGCATCACCTTCCAGAAAATAGCCGCGATACTTGAGCGAGCCAACGATCGGATACCACCAGGTTTTGGGCTCGAGCGAGAATTCTGGTGTCGCATGAACGTTCCAAACGACGAAGCGCCGCTTCAAGTCTGCATAACGCAAGTAATGATCGTGGGCAGGAAGATTGAGATCACGTTCCGCAAACGCTCGAAGCTCCAAGATAAGCGCTAGTTTTCTCGCGAGCTCGGGCGGTGTTTTGGGGTCGGAAATCACCTCCGCGATCGGCCTGCCCTTGGAAAGAATCTCGCACTGGCCTTGAACCGCCTGCTTGTAATAGCTCACCGTTTGGCAGCCGGAAAGCAGCACCGCAAATACGACGAGCGACCCGGACAGGATGCGTGGCCACAGCACGGTTGCGCCAGCGCATTTGCGTAGCACGGCCAAAAGTCTAATTGCCATTGGATTTACTGCAGCTTGTCTTTCTGAAGCAACTCAATCGTGGTTTCCGATTTCCAAGGAACTTCCTTCCGATTTATGACCAGGACCCGGGGCAGCAGTTCAATCTCATGGCCAAACAGGTGCATCGTGATGGCCCCTGGCAAAAAGGTAGTATCCAAATAGATCACCCTCCCGAACGGAATATTGGTGATTGGCTTGTCGAAGACCACACTCTGAGAAACGTTCGTCTGGTCAATTCGCATGTCGGGAAAAGTTAAGGCAACATCGGAAAGACGGAACTTTTCGTGCGACGCGACAATGGAAGGACGCCCGGTTAGATCACTCTGAAACTTGACGTGCCAAGGCCCATTAGATTCGCGGCACGATTCGATCAGGTGAAAGCCAGCCAAATATAAGACCAACGCCAGCACGAACGCGAAAATGACATGCTTGGCTGCGCCATCAGATTTCATGATTGGCGGTGAAACTCTTCGACGACGTGAGTCCTGTCAAGCAGACGCACGCAATTGCACATTTTACGGCTCAGGCGCGCGTGACCACTGAGGAGAGTCTAAGCCCAACGGAAAGGTTGATCTTCACGGATCGCGCCCGTGCTTTCCTGCTCGATAACGAGCGAGGCAAACGAATCACGATTCGCATCGGCGAAACCTTGGCCCGAGAATTTCCGCTCCAAATCGCACGCATCTTCATCCGTGACCTCACGGAAGGCGAAGCAGGCGCTGCGCGTTATGCGGCCGCATTCCGAGATCTGCCGTGGTCGTTGTGGGTGTTGTTTCGTGATCCGGCATCGATACGGGACGTGCTCCTGCTATCGCGGTAACGGCAGCATGGCCGCTGCGGTTGTAATCGCGATGCAACGATTCTTCTCTCTCTCTCTTCGCCCGCGAGGGGCAGAGATTTTTCCAAAACAGATTTTCGCGCATTGAACCCATGAATGTGGTAGGACAGGGCGTCCCGCCTGTCCAGCATCTGCGCACACCAAAAGCAGGACAGGCGGGACGCCCTGTCCTACCGCGCAGGTTCATGGGGAGCCTCCAGGCAAATGTTGCGCGCATTGCGCCCCATGAACCACAGGAGCGCGGCGTTTACGCCGCTTCGGTTCGCTAAGCTCCTTTCACCTCGGAAGTTGAAGCGGCGTAAACGCCGCGCTCCTGGAGCCAGGTTCATGGGGAGGAGAAGGCATGACCAATTGCTCTCAATTCCTTATTTCAATCCTATCGCAGGAATTCACCGATTGCGGACGAATAATTTGCCCGGAAGTTGCTTGATCACTCGTTTCATCTCCAAGCTCAAGAGAGCGACGGAAACGGCTGAACTCGACATTCCGCAACGCCGGATCACATCATCGATCGATAATTCGTCCGCGGCGAGCACGTCGAATACTTTCTGTTCGTTCTCCGATAGTGCGAGCGCTGGCAAAACACCTGTCTGATCCGGAGTCGGAGCGCGATTGGTCGAAGGGAACAGATATTCGAATTCGCTTAAAATATCCTCGGCGCCTTCGCACAGCTTGGCCCCTTTCTTGATCAATTCATGGCATCCCTTGCTGCGAGGCGAATCGATCCGTCCCGGGACGGCGAACACTTGCCGCCCATAATCAACCGCCATGCCGGACGTGATCAAGGCGCCGCTCGTGAGATTGGCTTCGACGACGACCGTGCCAAGCGTCATGCCGGCGACAATGCGATTGCGGATCGGAAACGTTTGTTTGTCAGCCGCGCGATTAAAGGGAAATTGAGTGACCACAGCGCCACTGGCTGTAATACGTTCGAATAAATCCGCGTTCTCCGAAGGAAAGACTATGTTAATGCCAGTGCCGAGCACGGCGACTGTTCTTCCTTTCGCGCTGAGAGCCCCTTGATGAGCGGCTGTGTCAATGCCACGCGCGCCGCCGCTCACGACAGTGACGCCAACGTAAGCCAGCTGATAAGCAAGCTTGCGCGCGACTTCCACGCCGTAGTGCGTTGTCATGCGAGAACCAACGAGTGCCACCGCATTCTTATCTTTCGGCGTCAGCTTGCCTTTGACATAGAGGACAATCGGCGGGTCATAAATCTGCCGTAGCAACTCCGGATAAGCTTCATCACCCTGGATTAAGATATGGCATTCAAAATCGTTGATGCGCTGTAACTCGCCTTTGAGGTCAATACTTTTCTCCCAGTGGACGATTGCCTCGGCCGTTTCTTCGCCGATGCCTCGCACCTGAAGCAGCCGTTGGCGCGAGGCGCCTAGAATCGCTGGAGCTTCGCCGAAGTGTTCGAGGAGTTGGCGGACGCGGACGGGACCGACGTGATCAATCATGTTCAACGCGACCAACGCTTCCTTGGAATCCATGCGCAACGGTTAGCCGATTTCCGCGCGCGCAGCAAATAGAAAGTCTCCGTCCAGAATACGCTACAACCAATTGCGCGGCGGCGGAGCTTTGACGAACTGCGTTTGCCGCAGATAAATCGGCTCCAATTTTTCTCCAGGGACATCTACTGTTCGGCCATGCGCTAACCGCCCTAAAGCCGCCGCACTCGGAAGAAGTTCCTTTCCTTGAGGTATCCATCGATTTATTTCCGGGCCAACAATCATTACTGATGATAACTGTGCCAGCGTATCCAGTTCATCGAGCGAGGCCAGGCGCAATGGTTCGATTTCGCGCCAGTGCGGAGCGAGAATCTCGTAGCGGCCTACGTAAAACTCGTTTCGCTGCGCATCAATGGCCACGCAGACCTCGCCAAACCAGGCGTTGGCGCGCGCCTGCGCCGCGAGGCACTCTGCGCTGCTCAAACCAATTAACTGGACTTGTCTCGCTAATTGCCAGCCTTGAGCAACCGCTATGGCCGATCGAATTCCTGTGTAAGAACCGGGGCCTAGGCCGACAACAATGCGTTCAATGGCTTCCTGCCCTAACGCAGCTGCTGCGAGAGCACGCTCAATGAGCTTCAAGGGTGTGACCGACCGCGCGCCGTCATCGGACGCCGAGCCGCGCAGAACGGGAAGATCTGCCTGGATGTCGTCCAATAGCAGGGCAACGCTCCGAACGGACGACGAAAACTCAAGCGCCAGCGTGATCATATCGAATGCGCCGCTCGTTCTCGCTCATGACCTCGAATTCAATCTGGTAATAGCAACGCGGAAGTGTGCTATGCCAGCGATCCATCCACTCGACAATCGCAATTCCTTCCGGCGCGAAATATTGGTCAAGCCCGGCGGCCACAATTTGGTCGTCCGTTTCCAGACGGTAGAGATCGAGGTGGAACAAAGGCAAGCGTCCGCCCGCGTAAATGTTCAGCAGCGCGAAGGTCGGTGAATGCACGCGGTCGGTCACGTCAAGCCCTCGGGCGAATCCTCTGACAAACTGTGTTTTCCCAGCGCCCAAATCGCCAATCAATCCCACCACGCATCCTGATGCCATGCCGCGCCCGAAACGTTCGGCAAAACGCTCGGTTTCTTCTGCGCTATGCGAAATGAACGTAGCCATGTGCGACGAGCGAGCGAACGCCTTCCTTGTCTTTTAGAAACACTCCCGGCTCTGAAAGAATCTTTCCAATGCAACTCAACCGCAACTCCGGAAAATGTCTCCTCCACGCATCCAGCAGAGTCACCGCGTCTTGGCTAGCCACTGTAAAGAGAAGTTCAAAATCTTCCCCATCGGTCAACGCGGCAAGGAGCGCGGGTTTGCTGCCCGCGGCGTGCGCGGACAAGACTCCATCGCCTGCGTCTATCCGTATGCCTTTGCTCTTGTTGCGGGCGGCTCGGCTGATCGGTATGGCCGAAGCAAGCAGTTCCGCGCCGAGTTCTCTCGTCCCAAGCAAGTGACGCAAGTCGCCCGCCAGCCCATCACTGACATCGATCATCGAATGAATCGCGAAGTGCTCGGCGAGCCAGCGTCCTTCCGCAACCCTCGGTTCAAACTCCAGGTGTTTCCCGGATAACGACCCTCCCAGTTCGCCCGTCACAAAGATGGCGTCGCAGGGTTTCGCACCGGAACGCAACACATACTTTCCTCGGGCCACTTTGCCCAGCACACTGACCGAGATAAAGATGCGTTCCGGATTCAGCGTGGTTTCACCGCCTGCCACCGCCACATCGTAGCGTTTGGCCAGACGATTCAAACCGACGTAAATCGCCTCGACAAAGGCTGGATCGAAATCCTTGGGCAAACCAATCGTCACCAAAGCGTGCGACGGCGTCCCAGCCATCGCTGCAACATCGCTTAAGCATCGAGCCAGAGCCTTGTGCCCGATCTTGTCCGGCCCGGCCTCTCTCGTAAAATGAACGCCTTCCACAATGGCGTCCGTCTTGAGCAAGAGAAGCCCGTCCAGCATCCCGAGATCTAAAATCGCACAATCATCTCCGGCGCCGGCCACAACCGTTGGATTGGTGTGCAGCCATGGAATTAAGCGCGAGATAAGCTCGAACTCGGTCATGCCACGTGTAACTTGCTCATTGGGGCCGTGTACAGCATCCAAAAGAAATTCGCGCAGTTGAACACGCTGTGCGTGATAATCGGCGCAAGCAAATTATCGGTCGTCTCGTACAACAGCGTGAGAATAACGGCCAGAAAGGTCAGCGGCAGAAAAATCATCGCATTGTTGTGAATGGCACCAAAGAGGAGAGAAGTGCCCCAGAGAGCGAGGCGCGGAAATCCCAATTGTTTGATGAACGAGTACAGGATGCCGCGGAAAAGGACTTCTTCAGCCAACGGAGCGACCAACACCGACAAAACTCCGATGAGGAGTGTTAGGTCCGTCGATCGCGCCGATTGTAACATTTGAACCGTTTCTTGCGGGATGGGCGTAATTTCGAACGAGTTCATGATCTTCGCTGAAACCTGGCCTAGCGATAGCACAATTGGCAGCACCGCTATGCCAACGACCGTCGCCAGCAAGATCGACCGTCCCCGCCTTGGCGAACGAAAGCCGAATCCCTCTGCCCAGTTCAACCCGTGCTCGCGCAAAAATGCGTTGGCTAGCAACAGAACCATCCCATGAAAACTGAACGTTCCAATGACCAGCATGACGACTTTAGGATCAAAATCGAACGGCGAGTACGAAGAGCTCAGCCACTTTACGACCAAGACGCCGAGGCAAATACTCGTGAAGAGTCCCAGAAAAAAACGAAGGACGGCTTCCGGCTTCCATGGCTTCTCAGACAGCATCAGGTCAAGTTAGCCCAAGCCAGCGTTTCCTGACGATGGAAAAGTGACTGCTCGCGGGCCGTAGCGCCTTCCGTCACGACTGAACACACGGGCGCATCTTCGCGGTCCCACCAAAGATTCGCCTTCCTCGTAGCGCAGAGTTTGACTCTGCTGTATCGCAGGTTTTCAACCTGCAGAGGTTCCGGCCAATCAAAGCGCGCCCGTAACTGGCGAACACCCTGCCGATTGAAAATCGGCGATACGGCAGACTGCAAGTCGGCGGCACACCTGCGGCCTCTCGTCGCAACACCGCGATTCTGCCTTGCTCGGAGGCAGGCAGCAGTTAAGTTACGTCGTGTCCTCGAATCCTGAACCAAATTTTCTTTGGCAATTAATCGCTCTTGGGACTATCGCCGTTCTTGGCACTTCCTGCGAACGCACCTCACCCCCGCCCAAGGTCAAGATTTCACAACCTGTTCCTATGGCAACCAACACCGCAGCGCATTCGTTTACGAACCGCCTGGCACGGGAAAAATCCCCTTATCTGCTCCAGCATCAGCATAATCCCGTCGATTGGTACGCGTGGGGCGAGCAGGCTTTTTCCAAAGCGCGCGCCGAAAATAAACCGATCCTGCTCAGCATCGGCTACTCGACCTGTCACTGGTGCCATGTCATGGAACGCGAATCGTTCGAAAACCGCGAGATCGCTGAGTTCCTGAACCAGCATTTTGTCAGCATTAAGGTGGACCGTGAAGAGCGGCCGGACGTGGACAAGATTTACATGACCGCCGTCCAGGCTATCGGACAAGGCGGCGGCTGGCCGCTGAATGTGTTTCTCACACCCGAACTCAAACCGTTCTATGGGGGCACCTATTTCCCCCCCGTCGAGAAGTACGGGCGGCCGAGTTTTCTGCAAGTCTTGCAACACATCACCGAGCTTTGGGGAAATCGCCGCGCGGACATTACCAAGTCTGCCACGCAGTTGCATGAGCATCTCACGAACCTGACACGCCAAGAGGAATCGCAAGGGCTCCTTCTCGGTCCCGCTCTGCTCCAGAACGCAGCCAAGGAATTCAAAGATGAATATGATCCGCGCCATGGCGGTTTCGGTGGTGCGCCCAAATTTCCTCGTCCTGCGCAACCTGCCTTTCTGTTGCGTTACGGCACTCGATTTAACGACCGCGATGCGATCCGCATGGTTCTCCATACTTGCGAACGGATGGCTGCGGGCGGGATTTACGATCAACTCGGCGGCGGGTTCGCCCGTTATTCTGTCGATGCCGAATGGCTTGTGCCGCACTTCGAGAAGATGCTCTATGACAACGCCCAATTGATTAGCCTGTATCTCGACGCTTATCTGATCAGCGGCGAAGCACGGTTCGCCGACGCATCGCGAGACATCATTCGCTACGTGCTCCGTGATATGACCCATCCCGAAGGCGGATTCTATTCTGCCGAGGACGCAGACAGCGAAGGCAAGGAGGGCAAGTTTTATTGCTGGACGCGCGCTGAACTGGCCAAGCTCCTGACATCACAGGAATTCGATGTTGCAGTCCGCTACTTCGGCATCACTGAGAAAGGAAACTTCGTCGATCACAGCGACCCTAATGCACTGCCCAGCCAAAACATCTTGAGCATCGTCGATCCAAAACCTTCTCCGGGCGAACAAACGTTGCTGGCCTCGGCCAAGAAGAAAATGTTCGGCGAACGCGCCAAACGCGTTCGGCCTCACCTCGACGACAAGGTGCTGGCTTCCTGGAACGGCATGATGCTCGGCGCCATCGCGCGCGCTTATGCCGTCCTCCGCAATGACGAATACCTCGCCGCTGCCGAGAAGAACCTGGCCTTTCTGCAGGCCAAACTCTGGGACGCCAAAACAAAAACGCTTTATCATCGCTGGCGGGACGGAGAACGCGACGCGGTGCAACTGCTCGATGGTTATGCTAATCTCCTGGCCGGAGTGATCAGTTTGTACGAAGCCACTTTGGAATCGAAACACCTCGAGTTTGCTTTGGCGCTAGCCGATACGATGATGGCGAAGTTTTACGATCCCGAAGGAGGCGGCTTCTGGCAAAGTGGCGCCAACTCGAACGACCTCATTCTTCGCATCAAAGAAGATTACGACGGCGCCGAGCCATCAGGCAATTCCGTCGCGGTCCTGGCTATTTTGAAGCTGGCTGCGACGACGGACCGCGCCGATCTGAAAGCAGCCGCGGAAAAGACGCTGCGCCTTTTGGCGGATCGTTTGCAGCGCCTGCCGCAAGCCGTGCCGCATCTTCTGCTGGGTTTGGATTATTGGCTCGAAGAACCGAAACGTGTCGTCGTTGTCGGCGATAAGCAAACGGCATTGACTCGCGATTTGTTGAAAGCCGCGCACGCTGTTTATCAACCGAACAAAGTTGTCTTAAGCAATACAGGCCCGGTCGAGGCTTTTGCCAAGACGTTGCCATTAGATAAAGGCCAGCCCACCGTTTATCTCTGCACCGGCACGGCCTGTCAGCCGCCGACTCACGATCCTGAACAGGTCAAGCAGATGCTGAAAGTCGACGCTAAGCTATAGACGGGCTGTCCCCTGCATGTCGCTGGCTCGATTGCTCAGAAGTTCTCAGACAAACGCATTTTCGAAACGTTTGTTTTGGCGCCGGCGATGAAGCCGCCGAAGGAATTCTTTTTCCGGGATGCATCGACCAACAATTTGACCGTCGTGTGCCCCCTAAATGGACGGGCCGTCTGGAATGTGGGGCGGAAGAAGTTTATTCGCCTGCTGACGAACCCACTCGGGGTATTGTGTTTTAGAATCGTCGCCTCCAGGGATTCGCGGTCCAATGAAGCAAGGCAGATTAAGTGTTCGTACTGTTGCTCAATCTGCATCTGAAGCCCCACAATTCCATTAGGACCGTAACCATCCGAACTCTTCGGCCAAGTCCGAAACCGAAACGCCCAGCGGCGGTTCGTCTCGACCCGTTGGTTCGATCCTTTATGCTACAAATGCTTTCGCCACGGGGCAGGATCGCGGCGGAGGTCCATGACTGACACGATGAGAATCTCGGCCCGCATGACCTGGTAAAGACGCCAAAAGGGAAGCCGCGCATAAAAGAACTCCGCGTTTTGGCAAGAAACCCAAAGATTGATCTGTGGGCTATGGATGAAGTGCACTTCCAACAGCATGGCTCGCGCTGCCGCATGTCGATTCCACCCGAAGTCCAGGACCCCATCTGCCTTCACGCCCCAACCCGCAAAAGCATCAGTTACTTTGGGGCCGTGCGCTTGAAGGATGGCAAACTGGTCATGTCGCCTCCAGACGGGATGTTCGACGCCTGCA
>Ga0194128_10000206_pt1 | contig 111473 bp, 98 predicted proteins | sample TA2KigCa65mmetaG_FD_148650 | JGI IMG/M metagenome (GOLD analysis project Ga0194128, IMG submission 148650) | Freshwater microbial communities from Lake Tanganyika, Tanzania - TA2015037 Kigoma Deep Cast 65m | ecosystem: Environmental > Aquatic > Freshwater > Lake | place: Tanzania: Lake...
GTGTTTCGGGGAGGAGCGCTGGTCCTCCTATGCCCCGATCCTGCTGGCCGGCTACTCCTGCGGGGTGGGGCTGATCGGCATGACCTCCATCGCGGTGGCCCTGATCTCCAAAGCCATCTCCCAGGTGGTGTTCTGACCGTCCGTTTGGCCTGATCGCCCCTTGGTGCGGAGGGATTCCATGAAGATAGGATTGCTGGTCAGCGACCTGGCGCAGCTGGAGGCGGCGGCCGGGTGGGGCTACGAATACGCCGAGACCGTGCCCCAGGTCCTGGGCCTGGACGATGCGGAGTTGCGGCGGCTGGCCCTGGCGCAACTGCAAAGATCCCCCCTGCCCTTGCGCTCGCTGTGCGGCTTCATCCCCGACCCGCAGGGCCAGGGGCTGATGGTGGTGGGGCCAGCGGCGGACCTGGGTCGGCTGCGGGCCTTTGTGCGGCGGGTTTTCGGGCTGATGCAGGAGGCCGGCATCGGGGTGATCGGGTACGGCAGCGGCGGCTCGCGCTGGGTGCCCGAAGAGTTCCCCCGCCAGCGGGCCCTGGAGCAGGTGCGCGAGTTCCTCCAGTTGTGCGGGGAGGAGGGAGAGGTCTTTGGGGTGCGGGTGGCCCTGGAGCCGTACAACCGCGACGATGCCAATCTGCTCAACGAGGTGCCCGAGGCCCTGGAGGTGGTGCGCCAGGTGGGGCATCCCCGCGCCCAACTGATGGCTGACTTTTTCCATATGTGGCTCAACGGCGAGTCGCTGGCGGTCCTGGAGCCGGCCGGGCCGCACCTGATCCACGCCCATATCGCCGAGCCGGGGCGGGGCCGGCCCCAGAGCACCCCCGCCGAGCACGCCGCCTTTATCCAGACCCTGAAACAGGCCGGGTACCAGGGGCTGTTGACCCAGACCGGGCCGCTGCCGGCGTACGGCTCGCCGGCCGAGGCCGCCGCGGCGCTGAAGGCTGCCCGGTGAGGGCGCCCCACTTTGGCTACGGCCGCATGGTGGACCTGTCGCGGCCCCTGGCCCCCCTGGAGCACCCCTGGGTGGGGTACCAGCCCCGGATAGAGAGCATCGCCAGGGACGGACAGGGCTGGTACGTGGTGAGCCAGCTCGGATTGGCCGGCCACGCCGGCACCCATGTGGAGGCGCCCCTGCACGCGGTGGAAGGGGGGACGGATGTGGGCGGTTTGCCCGTGGAGGCTTTCTTCGGGGAGACGGCGGTGCTCGACTTCAGCGCGGCGCCCATGGCCACGCCCATTGCCGTGGCGGCCATGCAGGAGGCCGGGGCGCGGGCCGGGGGGGTGCGACAGGGGGATATCGTGTTCTTTCGCTTCGACTGGGATCGGCGTCCCGGCGGACTTTACCCCCCTTATCCAAGCAACGAGGCCCTGGCCTGGCTGGTGGACCAGGGGATCAAGCTTTTGGGCATCGACAGCCCTGGTTTGGAGGTTGAGGGGGACCGCCGTCTGCCCAACCATCGCCTGCTCTTTGGCCGTGGCATCCCGCTGATCGAGAGCCTGGTCAACCTGGAGTTGTTGCGCTCAGGCCGGGTCTGGGTCTTTGCCCAGCCTTTGCCGGCCCAGGGCGCCGATGCGGTGCCCCTGCGGGTGCTGGCCTTTGAGGGAGAGTAGGGATGGCGAGAATCCTGAGCGCAGTGCTCCTGGTCCTGGCCCTGGCGATGATCGCCGCAGTGGGGGTCTTCGATCCGGTGGCCATCAACCAGCGGGTCAGCGCGCTGCTGGGCTGGGCCCCGCAGCAGCCGGCCAAGGTGCGGCTGGTGCCCCAGCCGGAGGCCGACCAGATCCGGGCCCTGGCCGAGGGGATCTCGGCGGCGGACCTGGAGGCCGAGATCGGGCATCTGGCCTCGCTGGGCTCGCGGGTGACCGGGTATCCGGGAGCCGACCAGGCCGCCCAGTACCTGCTCCGCCGCTTCGCCGAGTTGGGGTTGGAGGGGATAGAGGCAGAGGACTTCGAGGTGCCGGTGCCGGTGGACAAGGGCGCCGAGCTGGAAGTGGAGGGCGGGGCGCGGGTGCGGCTCTACGGCCTGTGGCCCAACGGGGTGCGCACCCCCACGCTGCCGGAGGCGGGGGTGGATGGGTTGCTGGTCTACGGCGGCAAGGGGTCCATGGCCGAACTGGACGGCAAGGAAGTACAGGGCAGCGTGGTGCTTTTGGATTTCGACTGCGGCCAGGACTACCTCAACGCCGCCACCCTGGGGGCGAGGGCGGTGGTCTTTTTCGAGCGCGGCGAGGTGAGCCGGCAGCAGGCGGCCGATAAGTTCCTCAAGGTCTCGGTGGACCTGCCGCGTTTCTGGATGGGGCGCCAGGACGCCGAGGCGCTGATCGGGGCCCTGGGGCAGGGGGAGCTGCGGGTCCGGCTGAAGGGGCGGATGGACTGGGAGACGGCCGTGGGGCGCAATATCCTGGGCTGGCTGCCCGGCAGCGAGGAGGAGTTGCCGCCCAAGAGCCGCGAGACCCACATGCGCTGGAAGGACCAGACCATCGTCATCCAGGCCCACTATGATGCCATGTCGGTGGTGCCGGCCCTGGCGCCGGGGGCCGAGAACGCCGCGGGCATCGCCGCCCTGCTCCAACTGGCCAAACTCCTCCAGCAGCACCGGCCGTCCTACTCGGTGCTCTTTCTGGCCACCGCCGGCCACTTTGAGGGCCTGGCCGGGATCAACGAGTTCCTCTACCGCCACAGCCGGCGCAGTGAGCACTTCCGCCAGCGCATGAGGGCCGACGAGCGCATCGACTTCGACCTGATGCTCTCCCTGGACCTGTCCAGCCACCACCACCGCAGCGCCACCTTTGGCATGGGGACCTTCTACAACCCCAAGTGGACCACCGACAACTACCTCAAGTACATGCTCACCCCCTACTCGCAGCGGCTGAGCTTGGCGGTCAACGAGATCTTCGCCGACAGCAGCCGCCACGTCGAGGGGGTGGCCCCGCCCAAGCGCACCTGGAAGAACTACCTGCCCATCCCCCTGGCCTTTGACGCCGAGGCCGCCGCCTTCGCCGGGCAGAAGGCCCTGGCGGTGGCCACGCCCAACGACGCGCGCCAGTGGGTGGACACCCCGCTGGATCTGCCGGGTCGCATGAACCTGGCCAACCTGGAGCGGCAGGTGGAGACCGTTGCCAGCATGGTCCTGTGGGCCGGCCGCGACCCGGACCTACTCAAGCCCACCAAGCTGGAGCTGGAGGACTACGGCCACAGCCTCAAGGGCACCATCTACTGGTTCGACCGCGATGTGAACTTCGCCGTGCCCAAGGCCCCGGTGCCCCACGCCCTGGTGACCTACCAACAACTGGGGCCCAACAGTGTGGGCGGGGTGCGCACCCTGATGGTGGAGCGGGCCGACGAAGAGGGGCGCTTTCTCTTTGAGATCATGCGCAACCAGTACAGCAACACGGTCAAAGCCTACGAGGTGGGGGCTGAGGGCCAGATCACCTCGGCCCCGGACATGGGGCAGGAGGGCAAGGAGACCTATCCCATCCTCCAACCCTGGGGCTGGTGGGAGAACGAGATGCTCCAGGTGGTGTTCAAGTGCCGGGCCCTGAGCCTCTTCGAGATCGTCGATTCCCGCTACCTGTCGGTGCTGGACTACCTTACCGTGCTGGACGACCGCGACGGGGTGCCCCAGTCCTGGGGGGCAGATTATGTCGAGCTGCAGAGCAACGAGGAGGGCAAGATCAGCCTGGCCTCGGTGGTCTATGCCAAGCCGGGCACCCGGGTCAAGGCCCTGATGAGCACCAGCCTCTTCGGGGTGCGCTATCTGTTGAGCAACGCCCCCGAGGAGTGGGTGGCCCGGCCCCCGGCCCCCGAGGAGGTGGACGAGGCAAGGGTCAAGCAGGCGTACGGCCGGGGCTACCCGGTGGAGGAGGGGCGGGTGCAGTGGCCGGCGTACGCGGCGGCCCGCGACATGTGGGTGCTCAACGATGCCCGCCTCAAGCAACTGGCCCGCTACGGGGTGCGCAACGAGAACTTCCTGCGCCTGCACGAGCAGGCCCGCCTGGCCCTGGGGGAGGCCAGGGCGCATCTGGAGCAGCGCGAATACAGCCGTTTCGCCGCCCAGGCGAGGCAAGCCTGGGGCCTGGCCTCGCGGGGGTACCCCGACATCAAGAGCATGGCCGACGACACGGTGTACGGGGTGATCTTCTACTTCGCACTCCTATTGCCTTTCTCCTTCTTCTGCGAGCGGCTCTTCGTGGGGGCGGCGGATGTGCGGCGGCAGGTGCTGGGGGCGGCCGGCTTCTTCGTGGGCATCTTCCTGATCATGCGGGTGATCCACCCGGCCTTCAAGCTCTCCTCCTCGCCCTATATCATCTTTCTGGCCTTCGTCATTTTCGCCATCGGCAGCATTGCCCTGGGCATGGTGCTGGGGCGCTTCACCCGGGGGGTGGCCCTGCAGAAGCGAGCGGCCAGCGGGGTACACGAGGCCGATTTGGGCCGGCTCAGCGCCACGGCCGCGGCCATCTCCCTGGGCATCTCCAACCTGCGCAAGCGCAAGCTGCGCACCGCCCTGACGGTGATCACCCTCACCCTGCTGACCTTCACTGCTCAGGCTTTTACCTCGGTGCAGAGCTACCTCAAGTTCTACCAGATCCCCCGGCCCAATGCCCCCGCCTATGAGGGAGCCCTGCTGCGCGACCGGGGCTGGAAAGGCTTGCAGTTGTCGGTGCTGGCGTACGTGAACAGCGCCTTCGGCGAAAAGGCCAGGGTGGCGCCCCGCTCCTGGTACATCGCCCAGCTCATAGGCGACCGCGCCTATATCGACGTGGAACGCGGCACGGCTTCCAGCTACGCCTTTGCCCTGCTGGGGCTGACGCCCCAGGAGCGCGAGGTGATGGGGCTGGACCGCTATCTGGTGGCCGGCCGCTGGTTCGAGCCAGGGGAACAGCAAGTCTGCATCCTGCCCAAGGTGATGGCAGAGATCCTCGGGGTGGGCGAGGCACAGATGGGCCAGGCCGAGGTGGAGGTGATGGGCCAGCGGTACACGGTGATCGGGGTGATCGACGGGGAGGCGGTGGACCGGCTGCGCGACCTGGACAACGAGAGCCTGATGCCGGTGGACACGGTGGCCGAGGCCCAGAAGATGCAGGACATGGCCAATCTCGACCCGCGGCTGATGGACACCGCAGCCATCGAGAGCTTTGCCCACCTCCTGGCCAGCAACACCGTGCTCTTGCCCTACCAGCGGGTCATCGACCTCAACGGCACCCTGCGCTCCATCTCGATCGGCGGTTTTGCCGGGGGCGAGCAGCTGGTGCACAGCGTCGAGGAGTTCGTCTCGCGCGTGGCTATGCCCGTCTTCGTGGGCCAGGGGGAGCGCACCCGGGTCTACACCTCGATGGGCTCGGCCGCCTTCTCGGGCATCGGCAACCTGATCGTGCCCCTGCTCATCGCCGCCCTCATCGTGCTCAACACCATGATGGGTTCGGTGTACGAGCGCGACCGCGAGATCGGGGTGTACAGCTCGGTGGGACTGGCCCCCAACCACATCGCCGCCCTCTTCATCGCCGAGGCCCTGGTCTTTGCCACCGTGGGGGCGGTGCTGGGCTACCTGGTAGGCCAGACCCTCACCCTGCTGATGGCGCGCCTGGGATGGCTGGGGGGGATGTTCATGAACTACTCCTCGCTCTCGGCGATCAGCTCCACCCTGGTGGTGATGGTCACCGTGGTGATCTCCACCCTCTACCCGGCGCGGCGGGCCGCGGACATGTCGGTGCCCGACGTGACCCGGCGCTGGACCTTCCCCGAGCCGGAGGGGGACCTGTGGCGCTTCGATTTCCCCTTTACCATTGGCAAGAGCGACGCGCTGGGGATCTGCTCGTACCTGCGCCGGGTCTTTGAGGCGTACGGCGAAGGCTCGGTGGGGGACTTCATGACCGAGAAGGTGGAGTTCAGGGCCGCGGGCACGGCCACCGACCCGGTGCATGGCCTGGAGCTGATGGCCTGGCTGGCCCCCTACGACCTGGGGGTGAGCCAGCGGGTGGTGCTGCGCACCCTGCCCACCGCGGACATTCCGGGCATTTACCGCATCGAGATGGAGTTAAGCCGGGTCAGCGGCGACGTGGCCTCCTGGCGGCGGCTCAACTCGGGGTTCCTCAATGTGCTGCGCAAGCGCTTCCTGGTGTGGCGCACCATCGATCCGGCCACCAGGGCCGAGTACCTGGAGGAGGGCCGGCGGCTGGTGGAGGAACAACTGGCGCAGAGGGCCTGAGATGGGCGACCTTTACATCGAAGGATATGCCGATCGGCTCAGTTGCCGAGCCGGGGATCAACTCGGTTTCCACATCTCCACCAGCGCCTCCAGGTACGCGGTGGAGATCGCCCGCCTGGGGGTCGAGCGGGAGGTGGTGTGGCGGCGGGAAGGGCTGGAGGGGGCCGAGCACCCGGTGCCGGGCAACGCCTCCTCGCACGGTTGCGGCTGGCCCCAGGCTTTTGCCCTCGAAGTCCCTTCCTCCTGGCGCAGCGGCTACTACGTGGCCACCCTGCGGGCCGAGGATCAGGGAGGCGCCTTCACCCGGCGCAACCGCCGCCACGCCGAAGGGGAGCTGAGTTTCGTCGTGCGCTCTGCAAATCCTGGCCGCGATACCAAGATCCTCCTGCAACTCTCCACCAATACCTACAACGCCTACAACAACTGGGGCGGGCACAGCCTCTACTCCTACCACGACCGCGACGGCATCCAGGGGCACCGGGTTTCCTTTGAGCGGCCGCCCCTGGTCCGCTTCTACGATCTGTGGGAGGCTCCCTTTGTGCAGTGGGCCGAGGGCCAGGGGTTTGCCCTCGACTTTGCCGCCAACTCCGACCTGGAATTCCACCCCGGGTTGCTCGGCCACTACCAACTGGTGCTCAGCGTGGGCCACGACGAGTACTGGTCGGCCCCGATGCGCGACCAGCTGGAGGCCTACATCGGCGGGGGGGGCAACGCGGCTTTCTTCAGCGGCAACTCGGTGTGCTGGCAGGTGCGCTCCGAGGAAGGGGGGAAGGCCCTGACCTGCTGGAAACAGATGTACAGCTTTGACCCCGCCTTTGCCGCCGGCGACCACGGGGTGCTGAGCACGGCCTGGAGCCATCACCTCGTGGGCCGGCCCGAGAACCAGCTTACCGGGGTGGGGTTTTTGTGGGGCGGGTACCACCGCAGCCACGGGCAGTTCATGGACGGGTCGGGGGCTTTTGCGATCCACCGGCCCGAGCACTGGGTTCTGGCAGGGACTGGGTTGAAAGCGGGGGAGGAGTTCGGGGGAGGGGACAGCATCGTGGGGTACGAGTGCGACGGCTGCGAGTTGCGCTGGGAGGGGAACCTGCCCTTTGCCACCCACCGGGATGGGACCCCTGCGGGGTTCGAGGTGCTCTGCACCGCCCCGGCCCAGTGGCACCCCGACGACTGCGAGTGGTACGACCGGTGGGAGAAAGGGCGCCAGGGCCGGGCGGTGATGGGGGTGTACACGCGGGGGGGCACGGTGTTCACCACCGGCACCACCGACTGGTCCCACGGCCTGCGGGGCGGGGACCCGGCAGTGGCGAGGATCACCCGAAACGTGCTCGAACGCCTCTCAGCCTAGGAGGGAGCACATGGCCAAAGGCAAGCCCAGGTACCGCGCCGTCCTCATCCGGCGGGGGCGGCATCGGCGGGGCGCACGCCCAGGGGTACACCAAGACGCCAGGGATCGATCTGGTGGCCTGCGCCGACACCGACGCCCACAAGGGCAAGCTCTTCGCCGCCCGTCACGGCATTGCCAGGGTGTACGCCGACTACCGGCAGATGTTGGACCGCGAAAATCCCGACCTGGTCAGCGTCTGCACTTGGCACCCCCTGCATGCGGAGATGACCATCGCCGCGGCGGCCCGCCGGCCCAAAGCCATCCTCTGCGAGAAGCCGATGGCCACCTCCACCGGCGAGGCCGAGGCGATAATGATCGCCTGCCAGCGCAATGGGGTGAAACTCGCCATCGGCTTCCAGCGGCGTTTCCTGCCGGCCTGGGTCAAGGCCAGGGAGCTGGTGCTGGGGGGCGCGGTGGGGCGCCCCGAGCGGGTGATGCACACCCGGCGCACCGGCCTGCTCAACGCCGCCAGCCACGGTTTCGACTGCATGCGCTACCTGCTGGGGGACCTGGCGGTGGAATGGGTCTTTGCCCAGGTGGAGCGCAAGACCGACCGCTACGAGCGCAGCGTGCGCTGCGAGGACTGCGTCGGCGGGCACCTGCGTTTTGAGGGCGGGGTGCAGGGCAGCTTCCAGACCGACCTGGTGGAGGAGGACAAGTGGGCCCTGGTGCAGGGCAGCGAGGGCATGGTGGACTTCGACGACGGCTGGGTGCGCTACCTCAACGCCCAGACCAGGGGGTGGCGGGAGGTGAAGGTGGGGGAGCTGGACCCGATGGCGGCCCAGGCCCAGGAGTTGGTGGACTGGATCGAGGGGCGGGTGGAGCACCGCAACCGGGCCGAGAACGGGATGTGGACCATGCAGATGATGATGGGGGCGTACGAGTCGGCCCGTTGCCACGAGGTGGTGCGCCTGCCCATGCAGACCCGCGTCAAACCGCTGGACCTGATGGTGGAGTCGGGGCAGTTGCTGGTGGAGCGCCCTGGTCGCTACGACGTGCGCAGTTTTTTGCTGGGCGGGGAGGCGATGCGCCTGGAGGTTTGATGGGGCGGTCTAGGAACAAGTAGAGGCCCGGCGGACTACCCGCCGGGCCTCTTGTTTTTTGGTGAAGCGCAGAGCGGGGCTACTTGCCTTTCTTCCTGGCCTTGGCCTTGGGTTTCTTGGCCTGCTTCTTCTTCCAGGCCTCGTATTCGACCCGAGCCTCGGCGCTCAAGGGGTAGTACTTGCGCAAATCACCGCCCTCAAAGAGGCGCTGGCGCGAGAAGTCCTCCCATTCGGAATGAGCGGCGGCTTTTTCCAAAAGCTCGGGGGCCAGCTTGAACGGCACCACCACGGCTCCGTCGTCGTCGGCGACGATGATATCGCCGGGCATCACCATCACCCCGGCGCAGGCGACGGGTACGTTGACGGCAAAGGGCATGAGGTTGGTCTGGGTGTGGAAGTTTGGGGTCACGCCTTTGAGCCACAGCCCTAGGCCCAGGCGCTGCACCTTGGGGAAGTCGCGGATGCAGCCGTCGATCACCACCCCGATCCCGCCCCGCCCCTTGAAGTAGGTCAGCATCATATCGCCAAAGCAGCCGCTGCTCAGATCGCCCCGCGCATCCACCACGACGATGTCGCCGGGCCGGGTGTGGTACAGGGCGTGGCGGTGCAGCTGGCGCTCGGGGTCGGCGTACTCGTCCACCCCGTAGAGGTCCTCGCGCTTGGGCATGAATTGCAGGGTCAGCGCCGGCCCTACCACGGTCTTGCCGGGGATGTGGGTGACCAGGCCGGTCAGGTGGGGGTTGCGGATGCCCAGACGGGCCAGCTCGCCGGCCGCGGTGGCGCTGCCCACCTGGGCCAGGCCCTTGATGAGGCGTTTGGGGGGGCGGGTGATGTCCTGGGTCCGGATCGGCTCGCTCATGGGGTTTTCCTTTCAGCCGTGCATGATGGGGTGGCCGTTGCCGGGGAAGAAAATCATGTCGATGATGAAGGAGATGCCCACCCCCAGGAAGTGGCCGGCGATCAGGCCGACGAAGAAGGGGATGGCCTTGCGGTACAGGTCGATGCCGCCAAAGCGCATGATGATACTCTTGGCGGCCCAGGCGATGAAGATGGCGGCGGCCTGGTTGCGCACCATCCACACCGCGGAGATAGCCAGGCCGACGGGATGCAGAGGCCACCAGGGGAAGCGGTACTGCATGAAGGTGAGGAAGGCCATGCCCAGGGCTCCGGCCCCCAGAAAGGTCAGCTTGGGGAGGTGGGGATCCGTCGGGGTCTTGATCTTGGCCACGGCTTCTTCAAAGCTGCGCAGCCCGGCCCCACCGGAAACCCGGAAGAACCACGAATTGAAGTTGGAGGCCCCCTGCTCGTAGGCCATATAAATGATATAGGACATGGAGGCGGCGAAACCCACCAGCACCGCCAGGGCGATGGCCAGGCTCAGGCCGTGGCGGCTCAGGCGCAGGCTGTCTTGTAATTTGGAGGCGTTGGCCGCGGCTGGCATGAAGATGGACTGCACGTCGCCAAAAAAGGAGTAACACAGGCCCAGGGCCGCCAGGCCGCTGGCGGGGATGGCGCTGGTGCCTAAGGTGACGGTGGTCATGGACTGGGCCACCACCGGGGTGGTCAGGTAGTAGACCCCCGCCTGCACTACCAGGCGGGTGATGCCTAAGTAGGCGATGAGCACGAAAGCCAGGAACATCAGGGCCACCAGGAAGGGCATGCCCGCCTTGCACAGCCAGGCTAGCATGTAGGCCACGGCCAGGGCCAGGCCTACCACCGCCGCCCGGTAGGAAAGCAGCTCGCGGGAATCGTCGATGGGATAGGCCGCGTTGCGGGCCTTGCGCCAGACCTCGCGCAGATGGTCGCGGGCCATCCACAAACCCCACAGCACCATCACCAGGAAGGCCCCCCAGCACTGCCAGGAGGTGGAGGGCAGGCCCCAGATGAAGGTGTCGGCGTCGGTGATGCCCAGGCCGAAGCGGTTGAAGATGCCCTCTTCGACCAGGGTGAAGACGTAGAAGAACCAGATGCTGAAGGAGACGTTGAGGTTGGCGAAGAACATGAAGCCGATGACCGGGAAGTAGAGATTGATGGAGATGGGCGGAAAGCCGCGCGCCACCTGCACCACGTAGCCCCAGGGGATCTGGGGGAAGAAGTGGAAGAAGAAGCCGATGCTGTTCCACAGGGCGATGAAGAGGGGCACGCCGGCCCCGATCCAGAAGACCTTGTTGCGCAGGATGGGGGGCACCCGGTCCCGGCTGCCCTCGGGCACCATCAGAGCCTGGGGCACCTCCATGAGTGGATAGGCCAGGCGCTCGCGCTCCACCCACTGCCGGCGCAGAATCACCACCATGGCGAAGCAGGCGAAGTACAGGGACCAGACAAAGCTGATCCACCAGAACAGGGGCATGGTCCAGGCGTCCAGCAGGGTGCTCCAGGGCACTGGCTCGCCGAAGGGCAGGCCCTCGAAGAACCAGGTCATGGCCAGGCCCTTGTTGCTGGGAATGAGCCATTGAGGCAGGTGGGGGATGAGGAACTGATCCCACTGGTTTTCGGCCGAGGTGAAGTATTCGGGGGTGGTGGGGATGGAGAGCAGGAAACCCACCATGAAGATGGGGATGCCGGTGGTCACCAGGCCCATGACCATCGCCGTCATCAGCTCGGCGGGGCGCAGGCCCCAGGCGGGCCTGAGGGTCTTGAGCAGGATATTGAGGAGGACGAGACTGACGAAGGGGAAACCGACGCCGATGGGGAAGAAGGACCAGGTGATCTCCGAGGTGCCCGCCACCCAGATGGCGTAGGGGGCGCCCAGGCATACCACCAGCACCATCGCGATGCCCAGGATCAGGGAACGGAGGGTGAGGCCGCTGCGTTCGAGAGCGTCGGACATCTTATTTGGCCAGGCGCTCAACGGGCTGGATGGGGCCGGTCAGGATGGCCTCCCCCCAGGTCGAGTCGTCGTCGCCGGTGCCGTAGATGATGAAGTGGCCGCCGTACGGGCCGCCGTCCGGGTCGGTGTGGACGATCTCCAGGCCCCAGACGTCGCCCACCTGCGGCGAGGTCCAGCGCGGATCGCTCCTGGCGAAGGTGGCCTTGAGGTCCACCCGGGCTTCGAGCACGAAATCGGCCGGGCCGCGGCCCCAGGGATTCATGTGCAGTTGGTAATCGACCGCACTCTTGGGCAGAGGCTCTTCCTGGTAGGTCGAATCCGGAGTGCCGTACCGCCACCAGGCGCCATAGGGGGGCTTGCGGGTGTCGATGACAAAGCAGAAGGCGTTGTCCCCCTGGCCGAAGAACTCGGGGGCACGATCGCGGGGGGCCTCGATGAACCAGCAGATGCAGTCCTTGAAGTACCAGCGCTTGTCCTGGTGCTCGGGGTCGTCCACGTCGTTGCGGTTGTCCTTTACCTCGGCGCCCAGGTACAGGTACTGGGAATCCCAGGCGGTGTAGTAGCGGGCCTGGAGGTCGTCCTCGGGGTAGGGCTCCTTGCCGTGGTCGGTGAGCCGGTTGCGCGCGGGGTCGAACCAGGGGGTCTGGCGCAGGCGGTAGATGTCCCAGACCCCGTCGCTGAAGGACAACTCCTTCCATTCGGCCAGGTCGCCGTCGATGGCGGGGGACTGGTCGAGTTTGGGCAGGTACAGGTTGGGGATCTGGGCGCTCAGGGCACCGCCGCCGAGGAGGGTCAGGCCGAGGGCCAGGAGAATTTTGCGCATCGGGGGCTCCACAGGGAGGGAAAATTGGTCAAAAAAGATATCGCCCCGGCAGAGAGTGTGTCAAGAAAGCGGCTCAGCCGTGGAGGATGGGGTGGCCCTTGCCGGGGAAGAAGACCATATCGACGAGGAAGGAAAGGCCCACCCCGAGGAAGTGACCCAGGATCAGGCCGATGAAGAAGGGGGTGCCCCGGCGGTAGAGGTCGATGCCGCCCAGGCGCAGGAGGATGCTCTTGGCCGCCCAGGCGGCGAAGATGGCGGCGGCCTGGTTGCGGACCATCCAGGCCGAAACGATGGTCAGGCCAATGGGGTGGAGGGGCCACCAGGGGAAGCGGTAATGCAGCAGGGTCAAGCCGGTCATGGCCAGGGCCCCGCCCCCGAAGAAGGCCAGCTTCTGGTACTGGACCCCGGCGGGGTTGGCGATGCGGGCGGCGGCGTAGTCGAAGGCCAGCACCCCGGCTCCGCCCGAGACCCGGAAGAACCAAGAGCTGAAATTGGAGGCCCCCTGCTGGTAGGCCATGCAGAGGATGAACAGGGTGGAGAGGGCGAAGGCCAGGACCAGGGCCAGGCACAGGGCAAGGCAAAGGGTGCGCCGGCCAAGCCCCAGGCTGTCGTGCAGGCGGGCGGCGTGGGCCGCGGCGGGCATGAAGATGGACTGCACGTCGCCGAAGAAGGAGAAGGTCAGACCCAGGCCCACCAGGCCCTGGGGGGGCAGGCTGCGGCTGCCCAGCAGGGCCAGGGTCATGGCCTGGCTGACCATCGGGGTGGTCAGGTAGTAGACCCCGGCCTGGGCCACCAGGCGAGTGATGCCCAGGTAGGCGATGAGCACCCCGGCCAGAAAAAGGGCCGCTGCCCCCAGGGGCAGGCCAGCCCGGCACAGCCAGACCAGCATATAGGCCAGGGCCAGGAGCACCCCGGCCACGGCGATGCGGTAGGGGAGCAACTCCCGCGCATCGTCCACCGGAGCGCCGGGGTCCAGGGCCTTGCGCCAGACCTGGCGCAACTGGTCGCGGGCCATCCACAAACCCCACAGGGTCATGGCCACAAAGGCGCCCCAGCACTGCCAGGAGGTGGTGGGGAAGCCGCCCACCACAAAGGCGTCCCCCTCGGAGATGCCCAGGCCCAGGCGCTTGCAGATCCCCTCCTCGAAGAGAGCCAGCAGGTAGAAGAACCAGATGCTGAAGGAGACGTTGAGCTTGGCGAAATACATGAAGCCGACCACCGGGAAGTACAGGCGGATGAAGAGGGGGGGAAAGTCGCTGCCCACCTGCACCCAGTAGTCCCAGGGGATGGGGGTTAGGAAGGGATGGAAGAAGCCGGCGATGTTCCACAGGGCGATGGAGAGGGGCAGGCCGGCCCCCATCCAGAGCAGGGGCCGGCGCAAGAGGGCAGGGCCGCCTTCGGCCAGCAGGGCCTGGGGCGCCTCCATGAGGGGAAAGGCCAGGCGCTCGCGCTCGATCCACTGCCGGCGCAGGATTACCACCAGGGCGAAGCAGGCGAAGTACAGGGCTCCCAGAAAACTGAACCACCAGAAGAGGGGCATGACCCAGGCGTGTAGGAGGGCGTTCCAGGGGACGGGCTCGCCGAAGGGCAGGCCCTCGAAGAACCAGGTCATGGCCAGCCCTTCGTTGCTGGGGATGAGCCAGCGGGGCAGGTGGGGCAGAATGTACTGGGGCCACTGGTTCTCGGGGGAGGCGAAGTAGTCGGGGGTGGTGGGGATGGCCAGCAGGTAGCCCATGATGAAGAAGGGGATGCCGGCTGCGGCCAGGCCCATGACCAGTATCAGGGCCAGTTCGGCGGGGCGCAGGGCCCAGGAGGGCCGCCGGGACTGGAGGACGAGATTGAGCAGGAGCAGGCAGAGGAAGGGAAAACCCACCCCAATGGGGAAGAAGGACCAGGTAAGTTCCGAGGAGCCAAGCACCCAGGTGGCGCCGGGGGCGCCCAGGCTGAGCAGGAGGACCAGCAGGCTGCCCAGGCCCAGTGCGCGGAGGCTGGAGGAGGACACGGCCCCTCAGCCCTGGCGGTAGTCCTCGGCCGAGTCCTGGGGGGCGTAGCCTACCAGCCGGCGGGCATTGGCCAGGCTGCGGTAGGCCCAGCGGTTGTCGGAGGCCGCATAGAAGATCTCGAAGCGCAGCTCGGGTGGGGCGGCCAGGCATTTTTCGACCATCTGCGCCGCGTCGCGTTGGCTGCACCAGGCCCCGTACTCGCGGGGTTGGGTGGGGCGGTTCTCGGGATTGACCCGGCCCAGGCGCAGGCAGAAGACCGAAAGGCCGTGGGCCTGGGAGTAATGGCGACCCAGGGCCTCGCCCCAGACCTTGGAGCAGCCGTACAGGCCCATCGGGTAGATGGGGACCTGGTCAGTCACCAGGGGCCAGGTGGGGGGGACCTGCTCGTAGCGGCCGGCGGCCAGGTCCGCGTAGGGGGGGTGCTGCTCGTAGCCGATGACCGCGGTGCCGCTGCTGGCAAAGACCACGCGTTTCACCCCGGCGCGGCGGGCCGCCTCGAAGACGTTGTAGGCGCCCTGGAGGTTGTACTTGAGCACCCCCTCCCAGTCGTCGCCCAGCAGGGCAGCGAGGTGGACCACCGCGTCCTGGCCCCGGAAGGCCGGCAGGATGGACTCCAGGTCGGCGATGTCCCCCTGGTGGCAATCCACACCTTCCAGGGGCCGGCGGTTGAGGGCCCGCAGGGTGTACCTGCCTTCGAGTTGCTTGCGCACTGCATTGCCGATCAGGCCGCTCATGCCGGTCACCAGCACCTTCTTGATTTCCATGATCGCCCCTCCTGACGGCAGATGGCAGGAGGATACGGCGGTGCAGGGCGGCCTGTCAAACAGGGGGGAGCGCGCTTGCCGGCCAGGGGGGCAATGGCTAATATTGGGGCCGGACAAACTTTTTAGAGGGCCTGAATTTGCGCGCGATCTACTCCCTGCTGGCCACCTTGCTGCTGGGGCTGCCAGCCCCCGGACTGGCCGAGCCGGTGGAGGTGATGGTTTGGGATTTCGGCGGGGTGCCCGGCCACCAGGTCTGGATCAGGCAGGCGGTGGAGGACTTCAATGCCAGGCAGCGGGAGATCCATGTAGTGCTGGAGATCCGCGACTGGGCCACCCAGCGGGAGAGCCTGATCAGCACCACCATCGTGGGGGAGGGGCCGGACATCATCCGCGTCCACCACAAGTACTCGGTGGAATTCGGGCAGTTGGGGGGGCTGTACGCCCTGGAGAACTTCCCCGACTTCCCCGAGGTGGCGGCCCGCTTCTTTCCCAACGTGCTGGAGCAGGTCGAGTACCAGGGCAAACACTATGGCCTGCCCATCACCATGCTGCCCTTCGTGCTGGCGGTCAATCAGTCCCTCCTCGCCAGGAACCACCTCCAGATTCCCCGCACCTGGGAGGAGATGCGGGCCATGGGGCCGGCCCTTAAGGAGGCGGGCATCCACACCTTCACCATGCCCGGCGGGGTGAACCTCGACACGGCCTACCGCTTCCTGCCCTTGCTCTACCGGGCGGGAGGGCGGGTGTTTGACGAGGGCTGGACCCGGGCCACCTTCAACGGGCCGGCCGGGCTGGCGGCGCTCAATTTCCTCATCGAGATGAAGAACGCCGGGTACTTCCCCTCGGCCAGCGCGGCCTATGCCTTCGACGAGAACGCGGCCCACTGGTGTACCGAGAAGGCCGCCCTCTCCATCGAGGGGCCCTGGTGGCAGGATATCGTGCTGGGCAACTACAAGTTCGAACTGACCAAGCTGGCCCTGGCCCAGGTGCCCGGCCCGGCCCAACCGCTGGAGCCCAACCCGCCGTGCACCCTGCTCGACGTGGTGATGGTCTCCATCACCGGGTACACCCGGGTGCCCCAGCAGGCCTGGACCGTGCTCAAGGCCCTCAACGTGGAGGACCCGGTGTGGAAGGTGCCCAATCCGGCGATGGGGGGAATCCCGGCCCACAAGGCGGCGTACGAACCGGGGGTGCAGTCCAGGTACATCGACCTGGAGGTGCTGGCCGAGGCCGGCCGCAACGCGCTGGGGTGGCCGGGGCACCCTGGGATCACCGAGATCCAGCGCTGCATCGCCGACGCGGTCAACATGGCCCTGACCGGCGCCCTCAGTCCCCAGCAGGCCCTGGACGCGGCGGCCGAGGAGGTGAACGAGATCCTCAATGATTACTAGCTCGCGGCTGCACAAACAACTGACCCCCTATTACTTTCTGCTGCCGGCCCTGGTGGTGCTGGGGGTGATCATCCTCTGGCCCATACTCAACAACCTGCTGATGAGCCTGCAGAAGGTGCGCCTGCTCAAGGGCGGGGAGAGCGAGTGGGTGGGCCTGGCCAACTACGCCAAGCTCCTGGGCAGCGCCAGCTTCAACTCCAGCGTGGGCAGCTCCCTCAAGTTCACCTTCATCTCCCTGCCCATCGCCCTGGTGCTGGGCCTGGCCCTGGCCCTGGTCTTCAACGAGATCAAGAAACACCGGCCGGTTTTCACCGCCTTCCTGCTGGTGCCCTGGGCCATCGCCCCGGTGGTCACCGGGTACATGTGGCGCTGGCTCTTCCACGACAGCTTTGGCCTGGTGAACTATTTCCTGCTCAGCGTGGGGCTCATCGACAGCAACGTGCCCTGGCTGGCCCAGCCGGGGCCGGCGATGGGGGCGGTGGTGGTGGCCAATGTCTGGCGCTTCATGCCCTATATCACCATCATGTTGCTGGCCGGGCTGCAGGGCATCTCCGGGGAGCTGTACGAGGCGGCCCAGGTGGACGGGGCCAACGTGCTGCAGCGCTTCTGGAACGTCACCCTGCCCCAGTTGCGCCACGTCATCGGGGTGGTCTTCCTCTTTGCCACCATCTGGATGGTCAACGACTTCGGGCTGATCTTCATCATGACCGAGGGGGGGCCGGCCAAGGCCACCCAGGTGGTGCCCATCACCGTGTACCGCATCGCCTTCGAGAACCTGCAACTGGGCAGGGGCGCGGCGGCGGCCATGATGCTTTTGGCCTTTCTGCTGGCGGTGAGTGCGGTGTTCATCCGCGTGCTCTTCAGGGAGCGGAGGAGGGGCGATGAAAACTAGGACCCAGGCAATGATCCGGGCCTGGCTGGGCTACGGCCTGGGGGGACTGAGCGCCATTTTGCTGGTCCTGCCCCTCATCTGGGTGGTCAGCACCTCGCTGCGGCCCCTCTCCGAGGTGACCAGCACCCCGCCCATCGTCTTCCCCCGCTCCATAACCTTCAACGCGTACGTGGACCTGTGGGCCGCGGCGCCCTTCGACGCCTATATCCTCAACAGCATCCTCATCTCGCTGAGCACGGCCCTCATCGCCCTGGCCTTCAGCATCAGCGCGGCCTATGCCTTTGCGCGCTTTCGTTTTCCGGGCGCCACCCTGCTGCTGATGCTGGTGGTGATGTCGCAGATGCTGCCGGGTTCCTCTATCCTCATCCCCCTCTTCCAGGTGATCCGCAACCTGGGACTGCTGGACAGCCTAGCCGGCATGGTGCTGATCTACACCGGCTTCGCCATCCCCTTCTGCACCTGGCTGCTCAATGGCTATTTCCGCGCCATCCCCGAGGAGTTGGAGCAGGCCGCCCTCATCGACGGCTGCTCGCGCCTGCAGTTCCTCTGGCGCATCCTGTTGCCTTTGGCGGCCCCGGCGGTGGTGGCGGTGGGGACCTTCGCCTTCCTGCTCTCGTGGAACGAGTTTTTGTTCGCCTTTGTCTTCACCAAGTCCAAGGCCCTCACCATCCCGGTTGGGCTGCGCTCGGCCTTTCTGGGCCAGTACGTCAACAAGTACGACCAGCTCTTCGCCGCCTCGCTGATCTTCAGCCTGCCGCCCATCGCCCTCTTCGTCTCGCTGCAGCGCTTCTTTGTGCAGGGGCTGACCGCCGGGGCGGTCAAGGAGTAGGACATGGCCAAGCTTCGCCTGGGTTTCGTGGGTTGTGGGGGGATCACCGGGGCCCATCTGCGCGGCCTCAAGATCCTGCGCGAAAAGGGGTACGATCACTTCGAGGTCAGCGCCCTGTGTTCCCGCAATTGGGAGAATGCGGCCCGTTATGTGGAGCGCGGCAAGGGCCCCCCGCCCCTGCCGCCCATCTCGCCCTCGCCCCACGACCCCCTGAGCGTGCGCGACGTGTACGTGCGGGATTTCCAGGGCACGGATCCCAAAATTTACACCGACCACCGGCTGATGCTGGAGGAGAAGGCCGTGGACGCCCTCGTGCTGCTCTCGGCGGTCTCGGCCCACTTTCCGGTGGCCCTGGACGCGCTGGAGCGGGGGGTGCATGTCTTCATCGAGAAGCCCTTCACCACCACGGCCCGGGCCGCCCGCCGGCTCATCGAGCTGGCCGAGGCCAGTGGGCTGAGCCTGGGGGTGGCCGAGAACCTGCGCTACTACGAGAGCACCCGCTCCACGGGTTGGGCAGTGCACAGCGGCCTCCTGGGAGCGGTGCAGATGGTGCTGGGCGGCGGGGTGGGCAATATCTGGTCTCCCGACGTGATCGTGGCCAAGACCGCCTGGCGGCACCGCAAGCTGGAGGCCGGGGGCGGGGGCAGCATGGACATCGGGGCCCATATCTTTGACCGGCTGCGCTACCAGTGCGGCGAGATCGAGACCGTTTCGGCCCTGGCCAGGGCGGTGGAGCCGATCCGCTACACCCGCGACGAGGCGGGGAAGGTGATCGAGGAGGTGCGCTGCGAGGTGGACGACACCTTCTTCGCGCTTTTGGAGTTCGCCAATGGGGCCATCGGCAACCTGCTCTTTTCCTGGGCAGGGCACGGGGAGCACACGGGTTTTGAAGGGGGCGGAGCCATCTACGGGAGCAAGGGCAGTCTCAAGGGAGAGCGGGTGGTGCTCGACGGGCAGGCGCCGGTGGAGGTGGGGGAACTCTTCCGCCAGCAGGTGGGGGCCGCGGCACTGGAGCGCTTCTTCCCGCGCGGGATCGAGGACGGCTTTGCCCTGGAGTTGCTGGAGTTCATCAGCGCCATCGAGCAGGGCCGGCAGCCCGAGACCAGCGGGGTGGAGGGGCTCAAGGACATCGCTCCTGGCCTGGCCATCCTCGAATCCTCGGAGCTGGGCAGGCCGGTGGCAGTGGCCGACGTGGAGGAATGCCGGGTGGAGACCTGGCAGGGGGAGATCAACCAGCACTTCGGGATCGAGTGAAAGAGATGGCTTGGGGACTGGGACCTTTTGCCAAGTACGAGGGCAATCCCATCCTGAAGCCCACCTCGGAGGGCTGGGAGTCGCACGCCCTGTACAACCCCACGGCCTGCACCGATGGGGAAGAGGTGTTCCTGCTCTACCGCGCCGAGGGGCCCTGTGATTTCCCCGGCCGCAGCTTCACCTCGCGCGTCGGCCTGGCCACCAGCCGCGACGGGATTCACTTCGAGCGCTGGGACCAGGCGGTGATGGGGCCGACGGAAAGCTACGAGGCCCCCGGTGGCTGCGAGGACCCGCGCCTGGTGAAGATCGGGGAGACCTTCTACCTCACCTACACTGCCTACGACGGGAAGGTGGATTCCCGTTTGGGATTGGCGTTAGGGCCTGTCTGAAAAATCCATTCTGGCGTCGCCCGGCTGCAAGCGGCGCGGATCGTCGTTACCCTCATTCGGCGTATTTGTAGTTCAATACGCCTGCTTCGGGTGCCTTGCCCGCGCCGCTTTCGCTCGGGCTTTGGCCTAAAAGCGACTTCTCAGACAGGCCCGTGGCGGACGAAAGGAGCGCATAATGAAGGCAGCGGTGTGCTACGAGTTCGGCAAACCCCTGGTGGTGGAGGAGGTGGACCTGGAGAAGCCGGGCCGGGGCGAGGTGGAGGTGCGCCTGGCGGCCTCGGCCATCTGCCACAGCGACGTCCACCTGATCCGGGGGGAATGGGGCGGCAGCCTGCCCCTGATCCCCGGCCACGAGGCCTCCGGGGTGGTGGAGGCGGTGGGGGAGGAGGTGGTACTGGCCAAGCCGGGGGACCGGGTGGTGGTCTGCCTGATCCGCTCCTGCGGCCGCTGCCACTACTGCACCATCGGGGCCCAGTACATGTGCGACGGGACCTTTGCCCTGGACACCGACACTCGGCTGAAGAACAAAAAAGGGCAGACCTTGGGGCGGGGCATTCGCTCCGCGGCCTTTGCCGAGCGGGTGGTGGTGGACCAGACCCAGCTCATCCAGGTGCCCGATGGGATGCCCCTGGAGGGAGCAGCGCTTTTGGGCTGCGGGGTGATAGCCGGGCTGGGGGCGGTGGTCAACACCGCCCAGGTCAAGGCCGGCCACAGCGTGGCGGTGATTGGGATCGGCGGGGTGGGGCTCAATTCGGTGCAGGGTGCGGCCCTGGCCGGGGCCTACCCGATCATCGCCGTGGATGTGGTGGAGAGCAAGCTGGAGGCGGCCCGCCGCTTTGGGGCCACCCATGTGGTCAACGGCAAGAGCGGCGACCCGGTGGCGGGGGTGAAGGAGCTGACCGGCGGGCGGGGAGTCGAGTACAGCTTTGTGACCGTAGGCAACACCCGGGCAGTGGAGCAGGGCTTCGAGATGCTGGCCAACCGCGGCGCCGAGATCATCCTGGGCATCCCCGAGGGCGGGGCCAAGGCCCAGTTGGCCGTGGGCAGTTTCATCGCCGAGCGCCGGGTGATGGGCAGTTGGAACGGCTCCACCCTGCCCAGGGTCCACATCCCCCGCTGGATCGAGCTGTACCAGCAGGGCCGGCTCAAGCTCGACGAACTGGTCAGCGGGCGCTTTCCCATCGAAGAGGTCAACGAGGCCATCGCCCAGATGGAAGGGGGCGGGGCCCTGCGCAACGTGCTGGTCTTCTGAAGGGGGTGGCATTGTCCCGCTGGCGGCTGGCCCTCTGCCTCTTGACGGTGGCCTGTGGCGGCACCCGCGAGGTCGGGCCGGACCAGCCGCGCCAAATCCTGCTCTGGGCCTTCGGCGGGGTGCCCCGCACCCAGGCCTGGTTGCGGCAGGGGGTGGCCGAGTTCAACGCCGGCCACCCCGACATCCAGATCACCTTCGAGAACCGCGACTGGAACACCCAGCGCGAGAGCCTGATCACCGCCACCGTGGCCGGCGAGGGGCCCGACCTGGTCTACGTCCACCACAAGTACTCGGTGGAGTTCGGCGAGATGGGAGGCCTGTACCCGCTGGAGAGCTTTTCCGATTTCCCCCAGATCCGCGAGCGGTACCTGCCCCACATCCTCGAACATGTGCAGTTCCAGGGCAAGCACTACGGCATCCCGGTCACCACCCTGCCCTTTGTCATCGGCTACAACCGCCGCATTCTCGCCGCGCACGGCCTGCACCTGCCCCGCACCTGGGAGGAGATGGAGGGGATGGGGCCCCAGCTCAAGGCAGCGGGCATCCACACCCTGACCATGCCCGGCAGCACCCACGGGGATACGGCCTATCGCTTCATTTCCCTCTTCTACAAGGCGGGGGGGCGGCTGCTCGACGAGGGTTGGACCCGCTGCACCCTCAATGGGCCGGCGGGCCTGGCGGCGCTGAATTTCCTGCTGCGGCTGAAGGAGCAGGGTTTCATGCCCGAAGCCTGCACGGCGTACGCCAACGACGAGAACATCGCCCACTGGTCCGGGGGGCGGGCGCTTTTCTCGGTCGAGGGGCCCTGGTGGCAGATGGCGGTGAATACGAACTACAACTTCCCTCTGGCCGACGTGGGCCTGGCTCCGGTGCCGGTGCCTTCCCAGCCGGCCGAGGGGAACCCACCCCACACCCTGCTGGACATCGCCATGGTGGCCGTCACCGGGTACACCCCGGACCCGGAGGCAGCCTGGACCGGGCTGAAGGCCCTCTTCGTCGACAACCCGGTGTGGCAGGTGCCCGATCCTTCGCTGGTGTTGATGCCGGCGCTCAAGACGGCGTACGAGCCGGGGGTGAGGTCGGACTACATCGACATGGAGGTGCTGAAGGCCGAACTGATGAACGGCCTGGCCTGGCCTGGGCATCCGCGCATCTCCGAGATGCAGATGTTGGTGGCCGAGGCGGTGAACATGGTCCTCACCAGGACCAAGACCCCGCAGCAGGCATTGGACGAGGCGGCGCGGGAGATCGAGGAGATCTTGCAGGAGTAGTCTGGTTCTTCTCTAGACGCCGAGGGAAACCAAGGTGTCAGAAGGCAGCGTTTTTGGGAAGAGGGGAGGAGAGGGCTTTAGCTGAACAGTTTGGCGATGGTCTGCATGGGGAGGAAGAGCCGGAAGGGCTGGTCAGGAAACTTGATGAAGCCGTAGCGTTCGTAGAAACGGCGCGCTCCTTCGTCCTTGGCGTCAACCACCACAGCCATCGAGGCAATGGCCTGACTCTGGGTGAAACTGCGGCGCAGGGCATCCATGAGCAGGAACTCCCCCAGTCTTTTCCCCTGGTAGCTGGTATCGACAGCCAGGCGCCCCAGCAGGGTCGCCGGCACCAGCGGGTAGCGGGGTAGCTTCTGGGCGATCTCGGTGGGGAGTTCCCCCAGACGGATGCTGGTGGCGGAAAGGGTGTAGTACCCGGCGAGGATCTGGCGGTCGGCATCGACCAGCACAAAGGTAACGGCCAGGTGCCGGCGGGCTTCCTGGCCTGCCTGCTGCTGGAGGTAGTGGTCGAGGGGTGGACTGCCCGAAGAAAAAGCGGCGCGGTGGTGGTGCTTGCCCAGCGGTTCGATCAGAAAAGGGAAAGGGAGGGTAGCGGCCACCTATGCCTGTGTTCTGGCACGGTATGCCTGGGCGGCCCGACGCAGCTTCTGGTTGGGCCCCGGGGGCGAGAGCAGCGCACGGACGAAGACCTCCTGATCTGCCCGGCTCAGCGTGATCAGTTCGTGCTCATGGATGGTGCGGCTGGCCGCCTCCTGAAGGCTGCTGACGACAAACTCGGTCAGCGAGCGTCCGGTGAGGGTGGCGGCGCGCTGGATGAGCTGTTTCTGCTCGCGGCTGATGCGGGCTTCGAGGCGCTCGGCTTTGCGCGGATTCTTGCTGTGGGTTGGGGGCTTGCTTACCGGCATGGGTTTTCGCCTCCAGGGGGTTGCGGGGTAGCTATAAATGTACGGCATATTGCCGTACTAATCAAGGAGCGGAAATGGCCGGCGTCGCTCCCTTCAGGGGTGTCGTAGGGATACCCCTCGATGCCGCTTGACGCTCTGTGTTTACCTCTGTACCTTCCGCCCCAATCGATTACAATCAGGAGGAACCCATTGAAAAAACTGACGGTATTCTTGTTGATCGCGGTACTGGCGGGCCTGGGCTGCGGCCGGGGCGGCGACAGCGGCAAGCTGAAGGTGGGGTACGTGGTCAACTACATGTCCCACGAGTGGTACCAGAACATCTGCACCGCTGCCAGGCAGCGGGCCGCCGAGCTGGGGGTGGACCTGGTCATCGCCGATGCCAACCTCGACGTGGCGGCGCAGATCTCCAAGGCCGAGAACCTCATCGCCCAGGGGGTGAAGGTGCTGGTCCTCACCCCGGTGGACGCCAAGGCCCTCGACGCGCTGGTGCGCCAGGCCAAGGAAGCCGGGCTGTACGTGATCACCGAGTCCAACCCGGTGCCCGGCAGCGATACCTACGTGGGCATCAACAACAAGGAGAGTGGCAAGAAGGCGGGCCGCTGGTACGCCGAGTACGCCAAGTCCAACCAGATCGAGCCACAGATCCTGATCATCGGCCTGCCCAACTTTGAGGATTGCCGGCTGCGGGTGGAGGGCTTCAAGGAGGCCCTGGCCGAGTCGGGCATCGTCTACACCATCGCACAGGAGGTGGACGGGCAGGGGCTCAAGGAAAAAGCCTTCAAGGTGGCCCAGGACGCCCTCACCGCCCACCCGGAGGTCAACGCCATCTTCGGCATCAACGACGATTCCACCACCGGGGGCATGGCCGCGTACCAGGCCGCTGGACTGGACCAGACCAAACTGACGGCCATCGGCTTTGGCCTGGAGGGGATCGTCGGACAGACGGCCCTGTTGGGGCACACGCCCTACAAGGCGGTCCTGGCGATGTTCCCCAACTTTGTCGGACTTTCGCTGGTCGAGGCGGCGGTGGCCCTGGGCAAGGGTGAGGCCCTGCCGCCGCACTACGAAACCCCGACCATCGTACTCACTCCCGAGAACTTCACAACCTACTACCGGCAGGAAGGCAACGGGTATGTCATGAATTTCGACGCCATCCGCCGCCTCTTGCCAGCCCGCTGAATGGAGCGTCTCAGGCGTCTGCTGCGCGGCGAGCAGGCCGCCCTGGTGCTGGCCCTGCTGCTTTTGTGCGCGGTGCTCAGCGCCCTGACCCCGGTCTTCCTCAGCGCGGCCAATCTCAAAAACGTGCTGCGCGACGCCTCCCTCATCGCCATCGCCGGCATCGGCATGGTGGTGGTGATCCTGGCCGGGGAGATCGACCTGAGCGCGGGCTCGTCGCAGGCGGTGGTGGGCATCCTGGCGGTGCTTCTGCTCAACGAGAGCGGCAGCCTGCTGCTGGCCCTGCTGGGGGCGCTGGGGGCGGGCCTGCTGATCGGCCTGGGCAACGGCCTTTTGGTCACCCGGGCCGGGATCAACTCTCTGATCGCCACCCTGGGCAGCATGGCCATCCTGCGCGGGGGGGCGATGGTGGGCACCCAGGCAGTATCCATCCAGGGCCAGGTCGAGGGCTTCACCGAGGTGGGCACCGGGCACTGGGGGCCCCTGCCCATCCCGGTGGTGATCGCCGCACTACTCTTCCTGCTCTTCTATCTGGTGCTGCACCACACCCCGGCCGGGCGGTACCTCTACGCGGTGGGTGGCAATGCCCAGGCCGCCCGCCTGGCCGGCCTGCCGGTGGAGAAGCTCAAGCTGGCGGCCTTTGCTCTCAGTGGGGTGCTGGCGGCCCTGAGCGCCTTCATCCTCGCCTCACGCCTCAACTCGGGGCAGCCCAACGCGGGGCTGGGTTTTGAATTGCAGGTGATCGCCGCGGTGGTGCTCGGCGGGGTAAGCCTCAGCGGGGGTCTGGGCACCCTGGTGGGGGCGGGCCTGGGCATCCTCATCCTGACGGTGCTCAACAACGGCCTGGTATTGCTCGACGTCTCCTCCTTCTACCACGACATCGCCAGGGGCACGGTGATCATCCTGGCCGTGTACCTGGACACTCGCAGGCGCCAGGCCAGGGGCCGGGTCTGAGATGGAACCCCTGGTCGAATTGCGCGGCATCCACAAGCAGTACCCCGGGGTCTACGCCCTCAAGGGGGTGGACTTCGACCTGCGGCCCGGCGAGGTACACGCCCTGGTGGGCGAGAACGGGGCCGGCAAATCCACCCTGATCAAGATCCTGGCTGGGGCGGTCTCTTTCGAGCAGGGCGAGTACCGCATTGAGGGGAAGCCGGCGCAGATCCACTCGCCCCAGGACGCCATCCGGCGCGGGATCAGCGTGGTGTACCAGGAACTGGAACTGGCTCCCCGGCTCTCGGTGGCCGAGAACATCTTCTTCGGCCGCCTGCCCTCCCGCCGCGGCCGGGTGTTGTGGGCTCAGCTCTACCGCGACAGCGCCCTGGTCCTGGAGCAGGTGGGACTGGAGGTGGACCCGGAGACGGAGGTGGCGCGCCTGGGGATCGCCGCCCAGCAACTGGTAGAGATCGCCCGGGCCCTCTCCTGCCAGGCCAGGGTGCTGGTCATGGACGAGCCCACCTCGGCCCTGACCCCCTCGGAGATCAGCCGGCTCTTCGGCCTGGTGCGCCGGCTGCGCGAGCAGGGGACGGCCATCCTCTACGTCTCGCACAAGCTGCAGGAGATCTTCGCCCTGGCCGACCGGGTCACCGTGCTGCGCGACGGGGCGCGGGTGGCCACCTCAGGGGCGGGGGAATTGGACGAGGCCCGGCTGATCGGCCTGATGGTGGGCCGGCCCCTGGGGGAGATGTTCAGCCGCAGGCACCGGCCCGGCGGGGCCCCGGCCCTGGAGGTGGAGGGGCTGAGCACCGCCAGGGTACGCGACATCTCCTTCCAGGTGAGGGCGGGGGAGATCGTCGGATTCTCGGGGTTGATGGGGGCGGGCCGCACCGAGGTGGCCAGGGGGGTGCTGGGGCTGGACCGGCGGCTGGCCGGAAGGGTGCGGGTGGGTGGGGAGGAACTGCCGCCCGATTCCTGCGCCGCAGCCCGCCGACTGGGATTGGGCCTGGTGCCGGAGGACCGGCGGGGGGAGGGGATCTTTCCGCAACTGGGGGTGGGCCACAACGCCAGCATCGCCGCCCTGGAGCAGTTCAGCCGGCGGGGGTGGATCGAGGGCGGTCGTGAGCGGGAGGCAGTGGCGGCGCAGGTGCGGCGGCTGGAGGTGCGCACCCCCTCGCTTGGGCAGCGCATCTCCCTCTTGAGCGGAGGCAACCAGCAGAAGGTGCTCATCGCCCGCTGGCTCTTGCGCCAGGCGCTGGTGGTGCTGGTGGTGGACGAGCCCACCCGGGGCATCGACGTGGGGGCCAGGGCTGAAATCTACCGCCTGCTGGACGAACTGGCCGGCCAGGGATTGGGCCTGGTGGTGATCTCCTCGGAATTGCCCGAGCTTCTGGGCCTGTGCGACCGCATCCTGGTGATGAAGGGCGGCCGGATCACCGGCGCCCTCGAAAGGGCTGAGGCCACCCAGGAAAAACTCCTGGCCCTGGCCCTGTGAAAGGAAGGGTCGAGATGGGCGCAGCCGGCGCGGCGGCGTTGCTGAGCTTTGGCTGGGCCGGGGCGGTCCTGGCGGCCCAGGAGCCGGCTGGGGAGCAGGGGTCGCACCAGTGGGCCCGGTTCCTGGCCTGGCTCTTCCAGGTTTCCGCCGAGGATCTAGAGCGCAAGCTCCTGCGGGTGGCCGTCGCCCTGGGGGTGCTGCTGGGGGCCAAGCTGCTGATGGACCTGGTGCAGTGGGCCAGCCGCCGGCTGCTGCACTCCCGCTGGGCGCCCCTGATGCTGCTCTTCGGAGGCCGCCAGCGCTCCATCACCCTCCAGACCCTCTTTATCAGCATCGCCCGCTACGTGGTCTACTTCACGGCCCTGGGCTATATCCTCAGCCAGTTCGGCATCGACTACCGCGCATACATGGCCTCCCTTTCCCTGGTGGGGGTGGCCCTGGGCTTCGGCTCCCAGGGCCTGGTACAGGACGTGGTCACCGGATTTTTCATTCTTTTTGAGGACCAGTTCTCGGTGGGGGACATGGTGGAGATCAGCGGCCAGGTGGGGGTGGTGGAGGAGATCGGGCTGCGCACGGTGCGGCTGCGCAACTACCACGGGGCCCAGGTCATCTTCGCCAACCGCAACATCCCCCTGGTGGCCCGCTACCGCAAGGGGGCCGTGGAGGTGGGAGTGGACGTGGCCCTGGCGGACCCCTCCAGGGAGGAAGAGGCCGGCCACCTGCTGGGGCGCTTGGGCGCGGAACTGGAGCGGCAGTTCCGCGAGGTGGTGATGGGCCCGCCCCAGGTCGAAGGGATGCGGCTGGAGACGGGGGAGAGTTTCGTGCGGCTGCGGGCCCGGATCTGGCCGGGCCAGCAGTGGGTGATCGACAACCAACTGGTGCCGCGCATCCAGGAACTCTTTGCCCGCGAGGGGCTGGAGATCCCGGCGGGCCGCGTGGCGGCCTTCTACCATTTTCCCGAGGAAACCACCCTACCCCAAAGCCTGCTGCCGGCATTTCTGCGGCGGGGGGCCTGAAACCCAAGGAGCTCCTCATGGACAAACGCCACTGGCTGGACTGCCCGGCCACCCTGAGCCACGGCAGCATCATCCAGCGGGTGATCTTCACCCGCCAGGTCCCCCAGGCCCCGCAGGGGGGGGGAATCCTGCGCTTCGTCGAAAGCTTCGCGCGCGGGTACCTGGAGCCGGGCGCCGCCTCGACCCCCCAGGCCAACAAAGGGTTGCAGGAGATTTACTTCGTGGCCTCGGGTTCGGGCCTGCTGCTGGCCGGCAAGCAGAAGCATAACCTGCGCGAGGGGGACGGGATCATCGTCCCGCCGGGGGTGGAGTTCAGTTTCGCCAACGACGGGGCCGAGCCCCTGGAACTGCTGATCCTGGTCGAGGCAGTGCCCAAGGGGGTCAAGCCCAAGCTGCGCCGGCCCCTGGTCCGCAACTTCGTCGAGAACGGCATGGGCCAGGGCCACTGGGCTCACCTGGTTCACAAGGTCTTCGACCGCAGCGACGGCCTGCTGGCCCTGCACACCGTCCTCATCGTGCGCATCGAGGCCATGCAGCCGGCCGACACCCACGGGCACAAGTCCGACATGGACGAGGTGTGGTACATGTGGCGGGGCCAGGGGGTGCACGTGGTCAGCCAGGAGGTGTGTGTCCAGACCCCGGGCACCGCGGTCTCAGTGTGCCCCTCTGATCCGGGGCACTCGCTGATCAACCACACCAGCGAGCCCTTGCAGGTCTTCTACTTCGCCCGCCATCCTCAGTGAGCCGTCAGCGCCCGGATGGCCGCGTCGGCGGGGCTGAGGTGGGGGATGGAGAGGCGCAGGAAGGTTTCTAGAAGCTGGGCGGGGGACAGGTCCGAGGTGTCGATCTCGAACTTCCGCCTGATCCACGAGTGGCGGTACTCCTGGGCAAAGTGGGCGAGGACGGCCTCCACGTCACCGGAGGGGACCAGTTGGTGGGGATGGGGCTGGGCGGCCATGCGACTGCGGATCACCTCGGGCCGGGCTTTGAGGTGGACCAGGAGGGTGTCCTCGGGCATGTCGGGTTCGTATTCGCGGATCTCGATATGGAGGCCGGGGTAGTAGTAACGTGGGCCGTAGACCATCTCCTCGATGTGAAAGCCGCCCAGCAGGATGTGCTGGTAGCGGTGCAGCAGGCGCACGTGGTAGACGATCTGGAAGCGCTGGAAGCGCTCCTTGATGGCCGGCAGCATGGCGAGCATGGCCTGCTGCTCTTCCTGGTTGAGGTGGTAGGCGTCCGGGATGGTGAAGTGGTCGTCGAGGTGGTGCTGGAAGCCCCACTCCATGCCCCAGGCGTCGAGGCTGTTGATCAAGGTGCTGACCCCGGTGTACTCGCAGCCGACGGCGATGAGGCGCACGGTGTTCTCCTCTGATGGTTGGACGCCGCCCTTAGGCGGCCTCAGGGTTTGAGTTTCTCCAGCCTTTCCCGCGACACCCTCGCTATCCAGGTAGTGCCGAAGCGGTCGCCGAGTTCGGCGAAACGCTGGCGGGCGGCTTCGGTCTTGCCCCCTTTCAGCCAGCGGTCGGCCTCGTAGAAGGCGTCGGCCCCGGTGGTGGGGCCCTCGGCCATCAGGGCGGAGGCTTCGGCGATGGAGGGGACCGCGATGTGGCGCAGCTTGTCGAGGGCCGGCGGGCTGGGATCAGTAAGGATGGCGTAGGCCGCCGGATTGCGCTCGCGGAAGAGGCGGGCGCGGAAATCGCTGGTCAGGCCGCCGAGGGAATCGCCGGCCTCGCGGCCCCCGGCCAGGTCGATCTGGGCGGCGACGATGGTGTCCTGGGCCTTGCCGCCCTCGGCGAGGATCTCTCCCTTGGGCCCGATGACCATGCTGTTGCCGCCGCGGAAGGCCACCGCCAGGTAAATGAAGTTCTCGCTGGCCCGGGTGCTGAAGGCCGCCAAGTCGGCCTCGGGGACACCCATTGAGGCCCCGCCCAGGGTGAGATGGAAGACCAGGTCGGCCCCGGCCAGGGCCAGGGCCCGGGTGGTCTCGGGAAAGAGCAGGTCGTAGCAGATGCACAGGCCCACGGTGCCGACGCCGGGGACCTCGAAGACCGGGAAGTGGGTCCCCCGCCGGTGCCGGCTCTCGGCCAGGTTGGGCTGCACCTTGCGGTAGCGGCCGATCTCCTTGCCGTCGGGCCCCAGCAGGATGGCGGTGTTGTAGATGTCCTCCCCCTCGGCGCAGTCGTTGCAGCAGGCGATGGAAAGGTGATGGCGGGCGGCCACTGCGCCGAAGTTTTCGAGCATGAGGGCCTCGGCCCGGCGCAGAAAGGCGTGGAGTTCCCCGGGGTTGCCGGCCTCCCACTCCAGGGTGCCCAGGGTGTCCTCGGGAAAGCCGATGATCCGGCAGCCCTGGCCGGCGGCCTCCTCGGCCAGGGCCCCCAACTCGCCGAGGTTCCGGCACACCTGCTCCAGGGCCTCGTCAAAAGAGAGTTTGTAGGAGAGGGTGCGGCGCTTGGGCTGGATGGCGGCGACGCGGATGGCGGGCATGGGCTCCTCCTACCAGGTGCGTTCCTTGAGCAGATCCTGAATGGCCTCGCGGGGGATGGGCAGGTCGTCGAGGTGCTCTTCGAGCCAGCGCGAGAAATCGGCCTCGATCTCGTCGGTCCAGCGGGTATCGATCTGGCCGGGGGTGTACTTGCCCTCGCGCAGCCGCTGCATCCCGAACATGTCGCGCAGGCGGATGACCTCCGAGGTGGTCACCACCTTCTCGGCCAGGTGGGGCGGGATGAAGATCACCCCCTCGCGCTTGCCCAGCACGATGTCCCCCGGCATGACGGTGGCCAGGCCCAGGCGCACCGGGCAGTTCATGCCCACCAGCATGATGGTGGGGGAGGCGTAGGAGGGGTGCCAGCCGCGCACGAAGCTGGCAAAGCCTTCGAGCTCTTCGATGCCCTCCAGGTCGCGCACCGCGGCGTCGTGGACCACCCCGTTGCCCGAGTTGGTGAGGATAGCGGTGGCCAGGTTGTCGCCGATCACCGGGCCCTCGGCGATCTTGCCGAAGACGTCGGCCACGTACACGTCGCCGGGCACCAGGGCGTCGATGGGCCAGGAGATCTGGTCGCCGACCTGGCCGGCTTGCTCTCCGCGCGCCTCCATCACCTGGCGCATATCGGGCCGGCGGGGCATGTACAGGGCGGTGAGGGCCCGGCCGCAGAGGACGCCGCCGGGGTGGGTGCACTGCCAGCCGCCCTCGTACTGGTGGTTGAAGCCGGCGCCGCGCAGGACCCCCCAGGCCTGGGTGATGGTCACGCCGCGCATGCGGGCGACGATGTCGTCGGGCACCCGGGGGCGGCCGTCGGGGAAGCGCTCCCCCTGCCATTCGGGGGTGTAGGCGGTCAGTTCCTCTGGGCTCAGGTTGAGCGGGGCGAATTTTTCCATGGGGCTCCGTATCGTTTGAGGGCTGGCCTCCAACATAGGGCCAGCCCGAGGAGGCATCAAGGGCTCAGCGCGGCCAGCACCGGCAGGTGACCCCGTAGCGCAAGACCTCCTCGAGGACCGTCAGTCCCACGTCGAGGATCTCGTCGAAGGTGAAAGGTTTCATCGCCAGGCCGCGGGGGAACTCGAAGATCAGGGGCAGGGCGCCGGTGTGGTGGTAGAGGGCGGTCTGGAAGTAGAAGCCGCCCTGGAGGGCGGTGCGGGTGCCCCCGCCGGGACGCAGGTCCTCGCGGCGGTGCCGGTCGGCGGCCAGGGCGGCCACCTGCACCTGGTGGAACTGGCAGACGGGCGACAGGTAGTGCTCAGGGGCGGTGAAGAAGGAGGGGTTGCGGATTTCCATGGCAGGTCTCCTGTCCCAGATAGGGGCGAGTGGAATATACCCCCGGAAGGCGGGCGGAAAAAGCCGCTCCGGAAGGCGGACTTGCTTAAGTTCTAGAGGAGGAGCGCCGGCGAGGACAGGAGCCGGTGCGCGAATCCTCAAACTGGAGGGGTGACGATGAAAAGCATTAGCTTATTGCTGGCGCTGGGTGGCGGTCCGGTCCTGGCCGAGGAGGTATTGATGGCCATGAACATGCCCCAGACCATCGAGCAATCCCTGGCGGTGATGAAGCAGGCGATGCCGGCTCAGTTGGCGCAGATGAGCAAGGCAATGGGTGAGGACCCCCCCGAGATGCCGCAGCAGAACCAGCGGATGATGGAGGTCATGGCCGAGGAACTCAGTTGGGCAAAGATCAAGGACGACTACGTCGGCCTCTACGCCGCGACCTTCACCGCCGGCGAACTCAGGGGTTTGCTCGAATTCTACTGGTCTCCTGCCGGCCGCGCCTTCGTGGCCAAGCAGCCGGCGCTGATGCAGCACTCCATGGAGATCAACCAGAAACTGATGCTGCGCCTCATGCCCAAGCTGAAGGAGATCTACAAAAAGGACGCGGCTCAGGAACCAAAGCAAGAGCGGAAATGAGTCCGTTCCAAAGAGGTAAAACGTGAGGGCTGCCGACCCGGACCCGCGCGCCGCCGAACTCGAAGCCACCGGGGAGTACCGGGTCCTGCGCCGGCTGCCCCTGGTGCGCCAGTACCATCCCCCCGACGGGGTTCCCACCCTCACTGCCCTGGCGGTGGACGTGGAGACCACCGGCTTCGAGGCCCAACGCGACGCCATCATCCAGTTCGGTGGCATCCCCTTTGAGTACCACCCCCAGAGCGGGCGGATCTACGCGGTCGGGGAGCCGGCGGTGTATTACGAGGATCCGGGCCGGCCCATTCCTCCGGAGATCACCGCCCTGACCGGCATCACCGACGGGGATGTGCGCGGCCAGCGCCTCGACGAGGGGGCCATCGCCTCCCTGCTGGGCAAAGCCGCCCTGGTCATCGCCCACAATGCCAGCTTCGACCGGCCCTTCCTCGAACGCCGGCTGCCCCTCTTTCGCGATCAGAGTTGGGCCTGCTCCCTGGAGGATGTGCCCTGGAAGGAGCGGGCGGGGTACTCGTCCCGGTCCCTGGAGTTTCTGCTCTACCAGCACTGCAAGGTCTTCTACGACGCCCACGCCGCCGACAGTGACTGCCGGGCCCTAATCCACGCCCTGGCCGCGCCCCTGCCCGACGGCGAGTTGCCGCTGCGCCTGCTCTTGGCGGCGGCGGGGAAGCGGCTGGCCCATATCTGGGCGGTGGAGGCCCCCTATGCGGCCAAGGACCTGCTCAAGGGCCGGCGCTACCGCTGGAACAACGGGGAGGACGGCCGGCCCAGGGCCTGGCACAAGGAGGTGGGGGAGGGGGAGCTCCCCGCCGAGGAGGAGTGGCTGGCCAGCCGGATCTACGGGGGGAAGAAGGGGGTCTGGAAGGTGGAGTGGCTCGACGCCCGCAACCGTTTCCGCGAGCGGAGAGGGTGACTGCCCCCGGCTGGTTGTGGCCGGCTGCTTTGCGCCGTACCTTGGGGCAGACCTGAAAAGGGAGAAGTGCTGGCATGGACTTCCGCTATCTGGGCAGGACCGGCATTCAGGTGTCGGCCATCTGCCTGGGCACGGCCTTTCGCGGCCAGACCGACGAAAACCTCTGCCTCCGCACCATCGACCGGGCACTGGACCTGGGCTGCAATTTCATCGACACCGCCCTCTACGGCGAGGGCCGCTCAGAGGAGCTGGTGGGCCGGGCCCTGAAGGGGAGGCGCGAGGAGGTGGTCCTCTGCACCAAGATCTTCGGCACCCTGGGGAATGATCCCAACCGCGTCGGCCTGACCCGCATCAACATCCTGCGCGGGGTGGAGGCTAGCCTCCGGCGGCTTCGGACCGATTTTCTCGACCTGTATCTGCTGCACTCCTACGACCCCAGGGCCCCGGTGGAGGAGATCGTCCGCACCCTAGACGACCTGGTGCGCCAGGGCAAGGTGCGGCACGTGGGTTGCAGCAACTGGCCGGTGCGCAAGGTGGTGGAGGCCCTCTGGGTGGGCGACAAGCGCAACCTGGCCCCCTTCGTCTGCCTCCAGTACCAGTACAGCCTGCTAAACCGCACCGAGTTCGAGACCGAGTTGGCCCCCTTGTGCGCCGAGTTCGGCCTGGGGAGCATGACCTACAGCCCTCTGGCCATCGGCCTGTTGAGCGGGCGATTCCGGCGCGGGACTGCCCCGCCGGCGGACTCCCCCTGGGGGGTGGACCCGGCCGCCGGCCTGAGCCGCTCCCGCTACGCCTTTGCCGAGGCGATGACCGAGCAGGCCGACCGGATCGTGGCGGCGCTGATCGAGTTGGGGCGCAAATACGGCAGGACCCCCTCGCAGGTGGCCATTGCCTGGGTGCTCGACCACCCAGAGGTAACGGCCCCGATCCTGGGGGCCGACCTCCCCGAGCAGGTGGACGACGCCTTTGGGGCCACCGGCTGGGCGCTGGAGCGGGAGGACCGGGCCAGGCTGGACGAGCTGTCGACGCCGGCGACGCCGGCCAAGTTCTCGTAGGCAGACGAGGTGAGCCTCCCTTCATTCTGGCGGCCTTGCCGCGCCTGGTGGCTGGGCCTGTTGCTGCCCCAGATCAGCTTCAGTCGGTACACCTTTTCCGACATCCGCCTATCTACCCCTATCCTCCCGCCTCAACCTGGCCAACCGCGCCGTCTTTGAGGAGGACGGTGGCCCACCGCAGGGGAGCCGGTACATCACCGAGCGCAGCGACCCTTTCCGGCTGCCCTCGATGGAGCTGGAGTACCTGATCTACGGATTCGACGCGTACCAGCGATACCTGGAGGAGGCGTTGGAGCCCTCATCCACCTGAGCCACCAGGTGGTATACATGGCGGAATCCCCAGATGATCCCGGCCTCATCGCCGAGCAGATCGACTACTACCGGGCCCGGGCCGGCGAGTACGAGGAGTGGTATCTGAGGCAGGGACGCTACGACCACGGCCCGGAGTGGAACGGCGTCTTCCTGGCCGAGTTGGAGGAGGTTCACCAGGCCCTGCGCCGGTTCGGGCCGGGTTGCCAGGTGCTGGAACTGGCCAGCGGCACCGGCTGGTGGACGGGGACCCTGGCGCGGACGGGGGCGGTCACGGCGGTGGACGCCTCGGCAGAGACCCTGGCCCATAACCGCCGGCGCCACGGCGAGGCCGGGGTGCGATATGTGCAGGCGAATCTGTTCGAGTGGAGTCCGGACCGACTGTACGACGCGGGTTTTTTTTGGTTGCTGGCTGTCTTACGTCCCGCCCCACCGTTTCGCGGAGTTCTGGGACCTGGTCAGGTCGGTGCTCCGCCCGGGGGGCAGGTATTCTTCATCGACACCCTGGCGCGGGACATCCAGACCCTGGCGGCCGGCAATCATCATCGCCAGGACCAGGAGGTGGGGGTTACGGTGCGCTGCCTGAACGACGGCCGTTCGTACCGTATCATCAAGGTCTTCTACCAGCCCGAAGAGCTGTCGCGCCGCCTGCGGGAATTGGGTTGGCGGGTCGAGGTACGTGAGACCCGGCATTATTTTCTGTATGGTTCGGGGAGCCGCGCGGAGTGAGGTTTTTTTCTGGAGGAGAGGATATGCTGAAGGCGAGGCTTTTGCACCACTGGCTGCGATAAAGAAGAAATGGCCCCTGGTGCTCTTCCGCCAGCGCCGCCGACACTTAGAGAAAGGAGTCCCATGAAGCAAGCTGATCCATTTGAAAATGGTCTCGCCGCCGGCGAGGCCGCGGCCTCTGCCGCCGGAGGTGCAACGGCAGCGCTGGACCAGGGCAGGCGGATGTACGTGCGCACCCAGGGCTTTGGGTCGAGCGACGCCGAGTTGCGCTTTCTGCAGCGCTGCGGGGTGCGCCACAAGGCCGCCACCTTCCCCTTTCACCGCGACTGCGGTTGGAAACTCGACGAGCTGCTCCGGGAAAGGGAGCGCCACGAGTCCTTCGGGATGACCCTGGACCTGAGCCTGCTGCCCATCTACCAGGAGCTTCCCCATATCATCTATTTTGGCAAAAGCCCGGAGCGCGACCGGGAGATCGACCTGGTCTGCGAGATGATCCGCACCGCATCGCGAGCCGGCATCGACTCCCTGCGCTACAACACCTGCGTCCTGCCCATCGACCGCACCGAGCAGGAGGAGGGGCGGGGCGGCTATTACCACACCGCCTTCCGCCTGGACGAGATCCCGGCCGAGGAACAGGCCCGGCTGACGCCGGCGGGGCGGGTCACCGCGCAGATGCATTGGGAGCGCATCGAGTACCTGCTCGAACGCATGATCCCGGTGGCCGAGGAGTACAAGGTGCGGATGGGGAATTCCCAGGAAGACCCACCCACCCCTCCCGGCTACAAGGGGGTGGACAAGGTCCTCAATGATTTCGAGGGCATGAAGCGGTTTATCGAGATTCAGCGCAGCCCCTATAACGGCTGGAACTTCTGCATCGGCTCCATCGCCGAAATGCTCGAGGACCCGGCCAGTCAGATCTACCCCTTCATCGAGTACTTCGGCAGCCGCAACACCATTTTCCTGGTCCACTACCGCAACCTCCTCGGCAGGCGCTACAGCTTCCGCGAGGCCCTGCCCGATGAGGGGGAGATGGACTTCTTCCGGGTATTGAAGGCCCTCAAGGACACCGGCTATTGCTATGGCATCGACCCCGACCACGTCCCGCACACCGACGATGATCCCAAGGGCTACTACCAGTCCTATGCCTACTGTTTCGGCTACATCAACGCCATGATCCAGGCGGTCTACGGCTGAGCATGAATGAGGGGTATTAGCTGGCCCCTATGGCAACAAGAACGGCCGAGAAGCGCTGGAGCTTGCTTCCCGGCCGTTTTGTTCCACAACCTCGTTTCAGGGATGCTCGCGGTGCCGCCTCACTTGCGCTTGGGTTTCAGGTCCCCGTTTTCGATCATGCTCAGGTAGGCGGAGTCCTTCGGTTTCAGCGGCAGATCCACCCGGCCGCGGCGCCGGCTGGATTCGTAGGTCGCGAAGATGACCTCGGTGGCCTGCAGGGCGCGGCGGGCGGACAACTCGGGCTGGCGGCCCGCCCTGAGCGAATCGACCAGATCGTGTACCCCCCAGCCGACCGCCTCGCCGCTGTGGAGGCTGCCGACGACCTTGGGCGTCCTCCACCCCCCTCCCTTGCCCTGGACCCACAGGGGTTTCTCACCCCCGCGCAACTCGATGCAGCCGGCGCTGCCAATCAGGCGGATGCTGCAGCCGATGTCATTGTCCTCGCCGGTGAAGAGCACGCCGCGCACGTTGTTCTGGAACTTGAGCTCGCAGATCGCCTGGGTTTCTATGGGCAGGCCAAAGACCTCGCGCCACCGGGGGGCGCTGATCTGGCCGAGGACCCAGAGGGCGGGGGTCTCGTTGTTCATGAAGAACATCATGTCGAGCCAGTGGGTCCCCCAGTCGATCATGTTGTCGCAGGAGCCTTCGACGCGGACCAGCTCGCCGATGGCTCCTTCTTCCTTGAGCTGCCTGGCCTTGCGGAAGGCGTCCAGAAAGCGGCGCTGGTGGCCGAAGGTGAGTTGCACGCCGGCCTTGTCGCAGGCGGCGACCATCTTCAGCGACTCGCCCCAGGTCGGCGCCATGGGTTTCTCGCAGTGGATCGCCTTGACACCTGCCCTCGCACCGGCCAGCACCGCGGGTGCGTGGAGGTGGGGCCACAGACAGATGCTGACGATGTCGGGCTTCTCGGCCTTCAGCATCCGAACATAATCCGTGTAGATGGCCGCGCCGGGGGCGTGGGACGCGGCGCGGGCCCTGGCCTTGTCCTCGGCGGTATCGGCCACGGCGACGATCTCGCAGTTCTTGTGGGAGGCGTAGCCGGCGGCGTGGAGAGCCGACATGCCGCCGCAGCCGATCAGCGCACAGCGGTAATGGGCCATGAGGAGCCTCAGTGGGGGAAGGGTGAGGTCAGGGAGGCAATTAGCGGGTTCCCGACTCCAGGGTCAAGTTGCGCTCTGATCCATCGGATGCCCGCTAGCGCGATACAGTGCAGGTGGCTGAAAAACAAAAAGGCCGGCAAGCCTGTGCTTTGGCTTACCGGCCCTCATTTTGGTGGTGGGCGATGCTGGAGTTGAACCAGCGACCTCTGGTATGTGAGACCAGCGCTCTAACCAGCTGAGCTAATCGCCCAAAGCGGTAACTATAATAAGTACCCTACGAGATTAAATCAACACCCTCAGCGGGCCAGCAGGCCCCCGTCCACCCCCAGGGACTGGCCGGTGACAAAGGAGGCGGCCGGGGAGCAGAGCCAGACCACGGCCGCGGCCGCCTCCGCCGGGTCGGCCAGCCGGCCGATGGGCTGGCGGCTCATGATCTTGGCCTCCATCTGGGGCCGGTCGATCAGGAGTTGCTCGATCAATGGGGTGCGGGTGAAGCCGGGGCACACGGCGTTGATCCGCACCCCGCTGGTGGCGTTCTCCAGGGCCGCTACTTTGGTCAGGCCCACCACCCCGTGTTTGCTGGCGGTGTAGGCCGGGGCGTTCTCCAGGGCGGCCACCCCCCACACTGAGGCGTTGTTGACGATAGCGCCCCGGCCCTGCCGCCGCATCTGCTGTAGCTCGTAGTTGAGGCAGAGCCACACCCCCTTGAGATTGACGGCCAGCAGCCGGTCCCAGTCCGCCTCCTCGTACTGGTCGGTGGAGGCGCCGGTGCCGCCGATGCCGGCGTTGTTGAAGGCGCAGTCCAGCGACCCGTACGCCTCCATGACCCTCGCAATCAGGGCCTCCACCTGGGCGGCCTGGGTCACATCGGCGGGGGAGAAGAGGGCCTGCCCTCCCTCTCCGGCGATCTGGGATACGGTCTGTGCGCCCCCCTGGGGGTCCAGGTCGGCCACCACCACCCGGGCGCTGGCCCGGACCTGGTCCATGCGGGCTGCGGTGGGCTGGAGCTGCCGGCGCACCAGTTGGCGCCTGGGCTGGGGCACCTTGCGGATCTCCATGGGCTTGGCCAGGGTGGGGTCGCGGCGGGTGAAGAATTTGACCTTTGCCGGCTCGGGGATACTGACCCGCTACGGGTCAAATCCGGCCAACAACCAGATCGCCAGGGCCAAGTGCAGACCGGCGGCGATGGCCAGGGACCACCAGTACACCCGGCGCAGCCGGCCAAGCGAGTTGTCCAGATAGGCCGAAGCTGCCATCGCCGTTCTCCCCTCTGGAAAGAGGGTCCCCAACAGCTCCTGGAGCAATATGTGCTTTTATCTAAAGGTGGGTTTCGAGGGTTGTCAAGAATTATTGCAGGGAAGGGCGCGGGGGAATCGGTAAAAAAAAGCGGCCGCGAAGGGCGGGTCGGCTCCGCTCACGGCCGCTTTAATACCAGAGGTGGTGGGCCCACTAGGACTTGAACCTAGGACCAACGGATTATGAGTCCGCCGCTCTAACCAGCTGAGCTATGGGCCCTAAACAAGTCAATCTACCGGATTTTTAGGGCCGGTCAAGGAATGGGGGGCTGGGGCTTGTGGCTGTGCCGCAGCTTGATCAGCCCCATGAGTTCGGCGTTGAGGCGGTCCACCTCTTGACTCCGCCCCGCCCTTTCGGCCTCTTGCAGGGCCTGGTGGCACTGGCTGATCTGGCCGGTGAGGGCCTCCTCGCGGAGGCGCCGGAGATGGTCTTCCCATTGCTGTTGCACCTGGGCCGGATCGAAGCCCTCCATGGCGCAGGCGGAGATGAGTTGGGACAGTTCCGGGTCAGCGCAGCGGTCCATCAGTGTGGGCAGGTCCAGTTCCTCAGCACGGCGGTATTCGCCAAAGAGCAGCCGGGCCAGGCGCTGGATACGTGGATCGGCAAAGAGCTCAGGGGTCAGCTTTTCGGCAGAAGGACCGATCAAGTTGGGATAATTGAGTAACAGGCCGAGGAAGGTTTTCTCGTAGCTGGGTGGGTCCCTGGGCGGCTGGCTGGAGGGTACGGCATCTTGGGACATCCGCGGGGATCTGGGGGCCCGCCGGCGCAGGCTCTGCTGCAGCTGCTGCCGGAAGGCTTTTTCGTCGATGCCCAGGCGCTGGGAGGCTTCGCGCAGCAGTAGGTCGCGGCGCACCGCGTCCCGGCAGCGGGCCAGCAGGGACTGCACCGCCTCGGCGGCCCTGGCCTTGCCCTCCAGGGTGCGCAGGTCGTGCCGGCGGGCCAGTTGCTCCAGATGGAAGTCGAGGGCCGAGCCGGCGCTGGCCACCAGGGACCGGAGCGCCTCGGGGCCCTGCGCCTGCACAAAGGTGTCCGGGTCGTGGCCCTCTGGCAGAGAGACTACGGCCGCCTCCAGGCCCGCGGCCAGCACCACCTCCAGGCCGCGCAGGGAGGCGGCCGAGCCGGCCTCGTCGCCGTCGAAGATCAGCACCGCCCGGCTGGCAAAGCGGCCCAGGAGCCGGCAGTGCTCCTCGGTGAGGGCGGTGCCGGCCGACGCCACGGCGTGCTCGATGCCCTGCTGTGCCAGGCACAGGTAATCCATGTACCCCTCCACCACCAGAACCGCCTCCTGCCGGCGGATGGCCTCGCGGGCCTGGTGCAGGCCGTAAAGGGTCCTGCTTTTGTGGTAGATGGGGGTCTCCGGGGAGTTCAGGTATTTGGGCTGCTGCTCGGCCTGGAGGGCCCGGGCGCCAAAGGCGATGGTGCGGCCGGAGAGGTTGGCGATGGGAAAGATCAGCCGCTCGCGGAAGCGGTCGTAAAATCCCTTGCCTTCTCTCCTGGGAGAGACCAGGCCGGCCCGCTCCAGTACGGCGGGGTCGAATCCGCGGCGGGTGGCTACCCCAAGAAAGGCGTCCCATGCGGCGGGGGCGTATCCCATGCCAAAACGCTCGATGGTCTGGTCGCTGACCCCCCGCTGCCGCAGGTAGGCCAGGGCGGCGGCGCCCTGGGGCTGGCCCAACAGGTGGTGGTAGTACTTCATCGCCAGGTCGCTGGCCCGGTAGAGCTGGTCGCTTAACTCGTCGGCGGGCTGCGAGCCCGCGGCGGGCAGGGCGATGCCGGTGCGCTGGGCCAGGTGGGTCACGGCCTCGATGAAACTGACCCGGTCCATCTGCTGGACGAACTTGAAGACGTCCCCCCCGGCGTCGCAGCCAAAACATTTGTAGATCTGCTTTTCGGGATTGACGTTGAAGGAGGGGGTTTTCTCCCCGTGGAAGGGGCACAATCCCACGAAGTTGCGGCCTGCCTTCCGCAACTGGATATGCTCGGAGATGACCGCGACGATGTCGGCGGCCTCGCGGATGCGCTGGATGGTTTCCTGGGGGATCTGCGGCATGCCCATGTGGGGGTGTAAGAGAGTTCGGGGAAGTATATCCAGGCCCCTGGGGGGCGTCAAGCAGGGGAGGGTGTTCTTGATCACATCAGGTAGGGGCGGCGGGCCCGATCTTTAGGGCGGATCAGCGGGCGCAAAAAGGGCCGAAATACCGCTTGCCTGGGGCCGATAGAAGAGTGGATAATCCTCCCCATTGTCGGTGTTGCCCCTTGCGGGCACCGGCAAGCCATGCCGTCCTTTTCCGACTTGAAAGGAGGTCTGGTTCCCCCTGCCCGCGAAGAAATTGCTTGATTTGTTAGAATTTGCTTGACTTGGACCTGTAATGCACTACATTTATTCCCAAACTGCAACACTCCGCGGCGTGGTTCGCGGGTGAAAGTCCGCACGGCGTGGTGGTTATGTGGTAATCCTTGCAGGCTTGAAACTTACCTTAGCTGTATAAAATCGCCAGTCATACGAGGAGGAGATTGGATATGTCGAGAGGCAGATCGAGTTTTGGCGCGAGTTTGGGCGCTTTTGGGCTGGCCGCGCTTTTTGCCTGGACAAGCTCGGCGTCGGCGGCGCTCAGCACTACTGAAAATACGACAGGTCCAGTCGGCTCTGTCGATGACCGGGCGCCCGCGGCACCTAGCAACGTCGTGGCAGAAGCGAACTTGGTAGATTTCCAGGGCGAGATTTCTTGGGATCTCTCTGCGGACGACTTCCTCCGCCAGTCCCCGACTGGAAGCGACTTCACCTCTGGGGGCACCTTCGTCCGGACTAACGATGTGGCCGGTTACCAGATATGGCGCAGCGCGTTGGGCGGCGACTACGAGTTGATCGACACCGTCGCGGCGGGTGAACTGTCCTTTATCGATGCCACGGTCGAGAGCGGGGTGCCCTATACCTACGCGGTCACTGCGGTGGATGGGGCCGGCAATGCCAGCGCCTCGGTCGAATCCGAACTGGTTAGTTTCGGGCCGCCGGGCAAGGCCGAGACCAAACTCCCTGAAGACGTCCCGCCGGTGGTGGAGGCAGTAACCATGCGCTTCGACTCCGCCATTGATGTCAACGATGACGCGGCGGTCGATGAGTTCATCGCCGTCCTGATCCAACTGCTTGTCGACCTGCTGGGCATCGATTCCAGCCGTATTGTCGACATCAGCGTCACCGCCGGCAGCGTGATCGTCAACTTTGCGATCACCGATGATCCGGACCTTCCAGCCAATGAGGTGGTGGCGTTATTAGACGAGGCGGTCGAGGATGCCGACGTTTTCGCCGACGCCGGTCTGGGCTCCCTGCTCGATTACGAGGCGTCCCAGGCCACCAGCATCGCCTTCGGCGAGGTCGAGGCCAATTCGGATGGTTCCACCACCCTGTCCTTCACCAACGGTTCCACCGAGGACGACGCCATCCTTATCGTTTCATCATCGGTCCAGGGGGTTGGCTTCTTCGCCTTTCCTACTAAACTAAGCCTCGCCAACGGCGAGAGCGGCAGCATCGACGTTACCTTCGACGCGGCCGAGGCGGGCAACGTGGACGGCACCTACACCGGCATCCTCAGGATCATTACTAACGATCCCGGCAAGCCGCTGATGGTGATCAGTCTCTCGGCCTCGGTGGTTGGCGGTCTGCAAGGCCCGGTTGCCGACGTCAGCTCCAGGGCCATTAACTTCCCCCGAACCATCATCAATAGTTTCGCCACCCGCGACCTGATTATCTCCAACAAGGGCGGGTTGGATCTGCGTTTCACAATAAGCATCGACGCCGACGACGATGTCTTCTCCGTTTCAGACGAGGGTACTTTCACCCTGGCAAGTGGCGAGTCCAAGACGGTTGAAGTGGTTTTCGCCCCGGTTGAGGCCGTGGGCCATCAGGGCACCATCACCGTGGACACCGATGATCCGGCCCACCGGCAGTTCAGGATTGCCCTCTCCGGCTTTGGCGTCCCCGAAGGAGGGCCGCCGTCGCTGCGCGATGAGAACGGTAACGAGATATTCGGCGACTTCGATGGTGATGCCTCGGTCACCTTCGACGACTTCTTCCAGTTCGCCGATAATTTCAGCCTGACTTCGGCCTCCAGCATCTGGGACCCGGCCTTTGATCTGAATGGGGATGAGCAGGTCAATTTCGACGACTTCTTCATCTTTGCCGACAACTTTGGCAAAGAAGGCACTTATGCGACCACTTAGACAGAGATCATTTTGCCGATGAGGCTCGACGCTGACCTGAAAGTGGGCACCACTGGCGGTGGCATCGGTGACCTACAGCTCTAACCGACGAGGGCGGCCTAACCCTACGGGATCATCGCCGAACGTCTGACCTGTGCCAGTTCAGGCGCTCACCTCCATATTGCATCGGCGGGAACGAACGGCGGCGTGGGCCACACCCGCCCCTTCACCGTAGAGGTGTCTGGCGTGTGGGTCGTCGCAGGCGTCTGGCACAGCAGCAAAGGCCTCACCGCGGCCTCGATAGATGAACGGAAGGTAGCCGTTTGTATGTGAATGTAACCACAGCCGTCAATCCTTGAGGCGAGATCCGCGGCCAGTTCCTCGAATAGATCCACAATACGGGTATTGCCGAGGCGCAGCCCATGGGGCTGCGCCTCTTCTATTTGCGAAGCCGCGAGAAAAGGGTTGACGAGGCACAGGCGGCCGCGTAAATTTGAAGGAAAATGGTGCGGCATCCCACGGGTTTAGGCGCTGGAGGCATAAGAAGATGAGGAAGGGGAGCTTTGCCCTGTCTGTCTGCGTAGTGTGTTTAGGCGTCTTGTCCGTGCAGGCCGAGTTGGTCACCACCGACGAGCCGGTCCGTTCCATCGACAATATCCCCCCGGCGCCGGTCAGCGGCCTGACCGCCATCGACACCCCTGAGGATGCGGGGGGTAGCATCTCCCTTGGCTGGGAACTGTCGACCGACGACCGCAAGGTGTTCACCACTTTTGGCGACGTGGTGGTGACCCAGAGCGGCATGAGGGGCTACCGCGTGTACCGCCTTAACGCCGACACCGACGAAGAGGAACTGCTGGCTGTGCTGTCGGCGGGCTCCAATGCCTACGTGGATCTGACCGCTGAAGCCGGTATCACTTATATTTATTCAGTGCGCCCCTTTGACGCTGACAACGAGACCGACTACCTGGTGGACATAGGCAGCGCTGAGGACCTGGCCCGCATCGCCTCGGCTCTCGACAATACCTTCGTGCCCCCGGTCGAGCCGGTGGGGGAGGACGGGTTGCCGGTGCTGGGTTGGTTCAGCAAGGGGGGGGACCGGGTGAGCTTCGAAGATTTTTTCCTCTTTGCCGATCACTTTGGCCTGGGGGAAGGGGACGGCACCTACGACCCTCTCTACGACCTGGTCCCTAACGGCAAGATCGATTTCGACGACTTCTTCCTCTTCGCCGACAACTTCGGGAAGACCATCACCAACGCCGACGTGGTGCGGGGCGGCTAAGGTCGGTCCAGAAGGCCCTGCGGTGGGCGTTCGCCAGGAGGTCGGCCGCAGGACTTGACAAATCTGCGCTTTCATCATAGGTTTGGTTTGCTGCGCTTTTCTGCTCACCTGATTCCGCCTGTCCCGCATTCTCCTTTATAGGCTATCCAAACTCCTGCGCTGATCTTCGTTCCAACTGCTGAATTCCAATTGCAGTGCGCCCTTGGCGGCCGGTTCGCTTGACTAGCGGCCTTGCTGTGGCCCTGCCCGTAACACAGATTTCCGTCTCTTAGCAACTGGCCGTCCAGACGCCCCTGGTCTGGAGTGTGCCCAGAACAATCTCTCGCGAAAGGTATGCGATGCCGCCCGAACGCAACAAGATGAACATCGTCGAACTACAGCGCATGAATATCCTGGATCTCCAGGAACTGGCGCGCAGCCTGGAGGTGCCCGAATACACGGCCATGCGCAAGCAGGATTTGATCTTCGCTATCCTTAAGAGCCAGACCGAGCGCAGCGGCCTGATCTTCGCCCAGGGGGTATTGGAAGTGCTGGAGGAGGGGTTTGGGTTTCTCCGATCCCCCAGCTACAACTACCTGCCGGGTCCGGACGACATTTACGTCTCCCATTCCCAGATCAAGCGCTTCAGCCTGCGGACCGGCGATACCATCTCCGGGCAGATACGGCCCCCCAAGAACGACGAAAAATACTTCGCGCTCTTGCGGGTGGAGGCGATAAACTTCGAAGATCCCGAGGTCACCAAGAACAAGACGATCTTTGAAAACCTCACCGCCCTCCACCCCCGCACCCGCTTGACCCTCGAACACGATCCCGCCGACATGACCACCCGCATCCTCGACCTTCTCTCCCCCATCGGCAAGGGGCAGCGCGGGCTGATCGTGGCGCCTCCCTTCACCGGCAAGACTGTTTTGCTGCAGAAACTGGCCAAGGCCATTACCAAGAACCATCCCGAGGTGGTGCTGATCGTGTTGCTGATCGACGAGCGCCCCGAGGAAGTGACCGACATGTTGCGCTCGGTCGAAGGGGAGGTGGTCAGTTCCACCTTCGACGAGCCGGCCACCCGACACGTGCAGGTGGCCGAGATGGTCATCGAGAAGGCCCGCCGTTTGGTGGAGCACAAGCGCGACGTGGTGATCCTGCTGGACAGCATCACCCGTTTAGCCCGCGCCTACAACACCGTGACCCCGCACAGCGGCCGCATCCTCACCGGCGGGGTGGACTCCACCGCCCTACAGTGGCCGCGCCGCTTCTTTGCCGCGGCCCGCAATATCGAGGAGGGGGGCAGCCTTACCATCGTCGCTACTGCCCTGGTCGAAACCGGCAGCCGCATGGACGAGGTGATCTTCGAGGAGTTCAAGGGCACCGGCAACATGCAGGTGGTCCTCGACCGCCGGCTTAGCACCCGCCGCACCTTCCCCGCCATCGATGTGACTACCACCAGCACCCGCAAGGAGGAGTTGCTGCTCTCCGAATACGAGTTGAGCCGCTCCTGGATTCTGCGGCGCATCCTTAACCAGATGGGCGTTACCGAGGGCATGGAGTTCCTGCTGGAGCGCATGCGCGGCACCAAGACCAATACCGAGTTTCTTAAGGCGATGAACGAATAAGGCGGTCCCTTGCTTTTTCCCGCTGGCGGTCTATCTTAGGTTCCGTCCTTTTTTCAGGAGGTATTCCCTTGAAACCCGGCATCCATCCCAACTACCCTGAGGTCACCATCGCCTGCTCCTGCGGCAACAAGGTGACGACCCGCTCCACCGCGGCCTCGCTGCATGTGGGGCTCTGCTCCCAGTGCCACCCCTTTTACACTGGCAAGCGGCAGTTGATCAATGAGAAGGGCGGCCGCATCGAGCAGTTCAAGAAGCGGTACGGAAAACAGGAAGAAGCGGCCAAGGCATAGGGCGCTCCAGACATTCTCCGGGTGATAGGGCTGCGGTCTTATCACCTTTTTCATGTACGGAACTCAGGGATGAGCGAAGACAAGACCAGGTTGCAGTTGAGCCAGGATCTGCCGGTGGGTGGACAGGCGGTCATCGAGGGGGTGATGATGCGGGCCAATGGCCGGATCGTCACCGCAGTGCGCACGCCAGACCGGGGGATCGTGGTCCGCGAGGAGGCCCACGTCCCCTGGAGTCAGCGTTGGCGCCCCCTGAAGCTGCCGGTGCTGCGCGGGGCGGTCTCCTTCTTCGAGATGCTGCTCATCGGGACGCGCACCCTCAACTTCTCGGCCCAAATGGCCGAAGGAGAGGGGGCGGCGTCCAAGATGGAAGGCTGGAAGGAGCGCCTGGCCCTGGCCTTTACCCTGGTCTTCTCCCTGGGGGCCGGCCTGGGGCTCTTCTTTCTGCTGCCCATCTTTGCCGCCCAGCACACCGGCCTGGCCCCCGATGCCCTGGCTTTCAACGGGGTGGCCGGTGGGGTGCGCCTGACCCTGCTGCTGCTCTACCTGTGGGGTATCAGCCACTGGCAGGAGATCAGGCGGGTTTTCGAGTACCACGGGGCCGAACACAAGAGCATCTTCGCCCTGGAGGCCGGCGCCGAACTGACGGTGGAGAACGCCCGCCGCTGCAGCCGGCTGCACCCCCGTTGCGGCACTAGCTTTTTGCTGATCGTGGCCCTGTTGGCGGTGGGGATCTTCGCGGTGGTCGACAGCGCCTTCCCCCTGGTCTTTGGCCACCCCCAGAGCCTGCTGGAGCGCTTCGCCACCCATCTGGCGGTATTGCCCCTGATTTCGGGGATAGGGTTCGAGATGCTCAAATTTTCGGGGCGCAAGCGGCACCACCCCCTGGTGAAGATGATGAGCGCGCCGGGCATGTGGTTGCAGCGCATCACAACCCGCGAGCCCAACGACGAACAGTTGGAGGTGGCGTTGGTGGCCCTGCGCCACGCGCTGGGGCAACCCTCCTCCCAGGCGTATTCCCTGGTTTCCTGAGCCATGCTGGACAAGCTGTGCCTCTACGAGAAGCGCTACCAGGAACTCAACGAGCGTCTCGCCGATCCGGCCACGGTGCAGAACACCACCAATTTCCAGAAGCTGGCCAAGGAGGCAGGTGACCTGCGTGAGATCGCCGAGCTGGCAGGGCGGTACCGTAAATTGCTGGGGCAGTTGGAGGACGTCCGCCAACTCCTGGCCGAGGAGCAGGATGCCGAATTGCACGAGCTGGCCCAGGCCGAGGCAGTGTCTCTGGGAGCCGAGGTGGAGGGTCTGGAGCGGGAACTGCGGGTGCAACTGGTGCCCAGGGACCCCAGCGACGGCCGCAACGCCATCATCGAGATCCGGGCCGGCACCGGGGGGGACGAGGCCGGGCTCTTCGCCGCGGACCTCTACCGCATGTACACCCGCCTGGCCGAGCGCCACAACTGGAAGATTGAGCCTCTCGCCTCCAGTACCAACCCGGCGGGGGGGTTCAAGGAGGTGATCTTCCTGGTCTCCGGCAAGGACGCTTTCGGCAAGCTCAAGTTCGAGAGCGGTGTACACCGGGTGCAGCGGGTGCCCAAGACCGAGGCCAATGGCCGCATTCACACCTCGGCGGCCTCGGTAGCGGTGCTGCCCGAGGCCGAGGAGGTGGACATCCAGATCGACCCCGAGGATCTGCAAATCGACGTATACCGCTCGGGGGGGCCGGGCGGGCAGAGCGTCAACACCACTGACTCGGCGGTGCGTATTACTCACATCCCCACCGGGATCGTGGTCTCCTGCCAGGACGAGAAGTCCCAGCTCAAGAACAAAAACAAGGCCCTCAAGGTGTTGCGGGCCCGCCTGCTGGACCGCTACCAGGCCGAGCAGGACAAGAAGATCTCCGAAGCCCGCAAGCAGCAGATCGGCTCGGGGGACCGCAGCGCCAAGATCCGCACCTACAACTTCCCCCAGGGGCGCTTCACCGACCACCGCATCGGCCTGACCCTCTACCGCCTCGAAGAGGTGCTCGACGGCGACCTCGACGAGGTGGTGCAGCAGCTCACCCTGGCCGCCCAGGAGAACGCCCTGGCGGTGGTGGGGGAGGAGCCTGCGTGAGCGGCGCGGCGCCCCGCCCCTGGCAGTTGCTCCCTCTGCTCGAAGAGACCAGCCGCTTCTTCGCCGCCAGGAAACTCGACAACGCCCGCCTCCAGGCTGAACTGCTTTTGGCCGACGTGCTGGACCTCAAGCGCCTCGACCTGTACCTCCGCTTCGATCAGTCCCTCAGCCCCGCCGAGGTGGACGCGTACCGCGAGCACGTGCGGCAGCGGGTGCGGGGGGTCCCCCTCCAACACATCACCGGCAAGGCCGGCTTCCGCAACCTGACCCTGAGCGTGGATCCCTCGGCGCTTATCCCCCGTCCCGAGACCGAGATTTTGGTGGAGGTGGCCCTGGAACACCTCAAAGGGTTTGAAGCGCCTCTCGTGCTGGACCTGGGCTGCGGCTGTGGTGCCATCGCCCTGTCTCTGGCCCAGGAGTGCCCGCAGGCACAGGTGCGGGCCAGCGATCTCTCGCCGGAGGCCCTAGCCACGGCCCGCCGCAACGCCATAGAACTGGGGCTGGAGGAGCGGGTGGGCTTTTGTTGCGGCGACCTCTTCGAGCCCTTTGCGCCGGAGGAGCAGTTCCACCTGATTGCCTGCAACCCGCCCTACGTGCGGCGCGGCGACCTGGAGGGATTGGAGCCCCAGGTGCGCGACCACGAGCCGCGCCTGGCTTTAGACGGGGGGGAGGACGGTCTGGACTTCTACCGGCGGCTGGCGGGGCTGGCGGCCGCCTTCCTGGCCCCGCAGGGGATGCTGGTGCTTGAGGTGGGGGCCGGGCAGGCCGGGGAAGTGGCGGCCCTGCTGGCGCAGAGTGGCGCCTTTGGGCCGGCCCAGGTGCGCCCGGACCTTGCCGGCATCCCCCGGGTGGTCAGCGCCCGGGGGGCGGGAGGCTGAGATGGCCAAGAAGGTGCGCTCTCATTTTGCCTGCCAGTCCTGCGGCCACCAGGCGTCCCGCTGGTTCGGGCGCTGCCCGGCCTGCGAGCAGTGGAACACCTGCGCCGAGGAGTTGCTGCCCCCCGAGGACAGCCGCCGGCCCGAGCGCCGGACACAGGCCGCGTCCCCCCAGCCCATCACCGAGGTCTTGCTTCAGGAGGCCGAGCGCCTGCTGACCGGCCTGGGGGAATTGGATCGGGTGCTGGGTGGGGGGATCATGCCCGGCTCGGTGGTGCTGGTGGGTGGGGACCCAGGGATCGGCAAGTCCACGCTGCTCTTGCAGATGGCCGGACAACTGGCGGCGCGGAACCAGCGGGGGGTGTACCTGTCGGCCGAGGAGTCAGGAGCCCAAATCCGCCTGCGGGCCGGGCGCATCGGCGCCCTCTCGCCCGAATTGCTGGTGCTTTCGGAGACCAACCTGGCCGCCATCCTCGAAGCGCTGGAGCGGGCCGAGGCGATGGCGGTGATCATCGACTCGATCCAGACCATCTACTACCCGCAGCTCGAAAGCGCCCCCGGTAGCGTGGGACAGGTGCGCGAGTGCGCCGCCCGCTTGGTCTACTTTGCCAAGGAACGGGGGGTGCCAGTTTTTTTGGTGGGGCACGTCACCAAGGAGGGCACGGTGGCCGGGCCTCGCACCCTAGAGCATTTGGTGGACACGGTACTCTATCTGGAGGGGGAGCGCCACCATCACTTCCGCATCCTGCGGGCGGCCAAGAACCGCTTTGGCTCCACCAACGAGATTGGGGTCTTCGAGATGCGGGAGCGCGGGCTGGTGGAGGTGGGCAATCCCTCCCAATTGTTACTGGCTGAGCGGGCGCCGGGGGTCTCAGGCTCGGCAGTGGTCTGCACTATCGAGGGTACCCGGCCCCTGCTGGTGGAGATCCAGGCCCTGGTAAGCACCAGCAGCTTTGGTTACCCCCAGCGGGTGGCCACCGGCATCGACCCTAAACGCCTGGCCCTTCTGGCGGCTGTGCTGGAGAAGCGGGGGGGGTACCAGATCGCCGGCCAGGACATCTTCGTCAATGTGGTGGGTGGTATCCGGGTCGAGGAACCCTCGGTGGACTTGGGGGTGGGACTGGCGATGGTCTCCAGTTTCCTCAACCGGCCCATCGAGCCGGGGACGGTGGCCATCGGCGAGATCGGGCTGGGGGGGGAGGTGCGGCCGGTGGACCAGATCGAGCGGCGGGTGGCCGAGGCGCGGAATCTGGGTTTTACCCGCTGCCTGGTGGCCCGCAGCAACCTCAGGGGCTGGCGCCGGCCCGAGGGGATGGAGGTGGTGGGGATAGGCGGGCTGGAAGCGGCCCAGGAAGTGGCCCTGCTGGAAAAGTAGTTTTGCTGTCACCATTGCTGCCCAGCAATGGCTCCTCTCCGACACACTCTTCTGGTTAAATCTCCTTTATAAATCAATTCTAAGGCATGGCATGGGCTTTGTCTGGGTATGGGCACCGCAGGGCGAAAAAAACGGTTGACTGCTGCACAAACAAATACTATCTTTTTGTGCACTTATTCGCTTCTCATGATCCCCGGCAGCCGGGGAAACAAGGCCCAGGAGGATGTCATGGTATCGTCTGCAAAACTCAACGGCAATGCCCCGGCCAACGGCAACGGCAGCGACAAGAGCAAGGCCGTGGAACAGGCCATCAGCCAGGTGGAGAAGCAGTTCGGCAAGGGCTCGATCATGCGGCTGGGCGAGTCTCTGGTCAGCGAGGTGGCCATCATCCCCACCGGCTCCCTATCCCTGGACATCGCCCTGGGGGTGGGGGGCATCCCCCGGGGCCGGATCATCGAACTCTTCGGGCCAGAGGCCGCCGGCAAGACCATGTGCGCCCTCCAGATGATCGCCCAGGCCCAGAAGCGGGGGGGCACTGCGGCCTTCATCGACGCCGAACACGCCCTCGACGTGGGTTTTGCCCGCAAGCTGGGAGTGGAAGTGGACAACCTGCTCATCGCCCAGCCCAGTTCCGGCGAGGAGGCACTGGAGATCACCGATACCCTGGTGCGCAGCGGGGCCATCGACCTGATCGTGGTAGACTCGGTGGCGGCCCTGGTCCCCAAGGCCGAACTCGAAGGGGAGATGGGGGACTCCCACATGGGCCTGCAGGCCCGGCTCATGTCCCAGGCCCTGCGCAAGATCACCGGCTCGGTCCAGAAGTCGCGCACCACCGTGGTCTTCATCAACCAGTTGCGCATGAAGATCGGGGTGATGTTCGGCAACCCCGAGACCACCACCGGCGGCCGGGCTCTGTGCTTCTACGCCTCGGTGCGCCTCGACATCCGCAGCGTGGGGCTGATCAAGGATGGTGAGGAGGTCATCGGCCGGCGCACCCGCATCAAGGTGGTCAAGAACAAGGTGGCCCCCCCCTTCCGGGAGGCCGAGTTCGACATCATGTTCCGCGGCGACGATATCGGCGTCTCCCGCGAGGGAGATCTGCTGGACCTGGGCATCGAACACGAACTGATCGAGAAGAGCGGCACCTGGTTCTCCTATGCCAAGGAAAGGCTGGGCCAGGGCCGCGAGAACGCCCGTGTCTTCCTTAAGGAGCACCCCGAACTGGCCGACCAGATTGAAGGTGAGTTGCGGGAGTTGCTCCAGGTCAGCCGAGGCACGGGGGGCCCCAATGGGGCTGCCCTGCCCGAGGAGGAGTCCGAGGTCGAGTTGGCAGAAGTCTGAAATTGCCCAACCCCCTTCCCGCTCCCCCTCTTCCTGCGCAAGGCTGTGCCACTCCCAGGTACAGCCTTGCGCTTTTTTGCCCCTCCCCGCGCCTTTTTGCCCGTCTATCCCTAAATTACATCAGGCGTTCCCCTACCCTTCCCTTGAGGCCAGGGAGGGTGGGATTTATTCTAAAAGCGGCATTTTTCAGCATAGAAGGATCCGAGGATGGCGGCAAAAAAGGTGTTGATAACCGGGGTGTACGGCCTGATTGCCAGTTCCATCTACCAGCGCTTCCAGGCCCAACCGGGCAAGTACGAGGTGCACGGGCTGGCCAGGCGGCGGCGGCTTTCCGAGCGGGCGCCGCGCACCCGGCAGTTGGAGATCCCCAAGGAGCAATTCCACCTGGTGGACCTCAGCGACCTGGAGGCGGTGGAAAAGGCCATGACGGGCATGGAGGTGGTGGTGCAGATGGCCGCTGACCCCCGGCCCGACGCCAGTTGGGAGAGCCTGCTGGCCAGCAACATCGCCGGGACCCGCAACGTGTTTGAGGCCGCGGTGCGGGCCGGGGTCAAGCGGGTGGTGTACGCCAGCTCGATCATGGTCTCCTGGGGCTACCAACTCGACGAGCCATACAAATCCCTGGCCGAGGGCCGCTTTGCCGAAGCCGCCCAGGCCGACATCCACACTGTGACCCACGAATGGCCGGTGCGGCCCACCGGCCTGTACCCGGCCACCAAGGTCTGGGGCGAGGCCCTGGCCCGGTACTACGCCGATGTACACGGCCTGTCCTCCCTGTGCCTGCGCATCGGCTGGGTCAACGCCGAGGACCACCCGCACAAGCCCGAGTCCGGGGCGGTGTGGTGCAGCCAGCGCGACGTGGTGCAACTGGTGGAGCGGGCGGTGGATGCGCCGGAGGACCTGCGGTTCGACATCTTCTATGGGGTGTCCAACAACCAGTGGCGCTGGGTGGACATCGACCACGCCCGCGAGGTGCTGGGTTATATCCCCCAGGACAGCGCCGAGGAGAAGCTCACGAAGAAGTGAGCGCGCCACAGCCCCATTGACGGCAAGCGATCCCCGCCGGGCGACCTGGCGGGGATTTCGCATCTAGGACTGTCCTTGGCCGAAACCATCGAAGGCACCATCGAGCGGATCACCTTCCAGGCCGAGGATACCGGCTACACCGTGGCCCGGTTGCTGGCGGGGGAGGAGTTGGTAACGGTGGTGGGGGTGATGGCCGGGGCGCAGGTGGGGGAGGGAGTGCGCCTGGAGGGGGAGTGGTCCTCCCATCCCCAGTACGGCCGGCAGTTCAAGTTCTCACAATACACCCCCCTCTATCCCGCTACGCTGGAGGGTATCCGCCGCTATCTGGGCTCGGGGCTGATCAAGGGCATCGGCCCGGTGACGGCCCAGCGCATCGTCGAGCACTTTGGGATGCAGACCCTGGAGGTCATCGATCGGCAGCCCGAGCGGCTCCTGGAGGTGCCCGGTACCGGGCCCAAGAGGGTGGAGATCATCAGGGGGGGCTGGCAAGCCCAGCGGCAGATCAAGGACGTGATGGTCTTTCTCCAGTCCCACGGGGTGGGCACGGCCTACGCGGTGAAGATCTACAAGACCTACGGGGACCAGGCCATCGCCGCGGTGCAGGCCAACCCGTACTGCTTAGAGCAGGATATCTGGGGCATCGGCTTCCTCAGCGCCGACCGCATCGCCCGCAACCTGGGGGTGTTGCCCGAGGCCCCCGAAAGGCTTAAGGCCGGGTTGCGCTACGTGCTCAACCAGGCCGGCGACGAAGGACACGTCTTTCTGCCTCGGATGGAATTGCTGGAGGCGGCTCAAAAGGAGCTGGAGGTGGCCCCGGAGCTGCTGGCCCAGGGGCTGGCGGGGCTGGCGGCGGAAGGGGGCGCGGTCCTGGACGGCGAGCGGGTGTACCTGCCGCCCCTGCACCAGGCCGAGGTGGGCATCGCCGCCTCGCTGCTGCGCCTGCTGCGGGCACCCCTGCGGCAGGGCCGCGACCAGGTCGGGGAGGCCATCGCGGTGTTGGAGGAAAAGCTGGGCATCCAGTACGAGGCCCAGCAGCGGGAAGGGCTGCTCAGGGCGGCGCAGAGCAAGGTGATGGTGCTTACCGGGGGCCCTGGCACGGGCAAGACCACCATCACCCGGGGCATCATCGCCCTCCTGGAGCAACAGGGCCAACAGGTGCTGCTCTGCTCGCCCACCGGCCGGGCAGCCAAGAAGCTGGCCGAGGCCACCGGCAAGCCCGCCCGCACTATCCACCGGCTCCTGGGCTTCAAGCCGCCCAAGGGCTTCGAGCATCACCAGGACAACCCGCTAAAGTGCCAGGCCCTGATCGCCGACGAGGTGTCGATGGTGGACGTGGCGCTGATGCACAGCCTACTCAAGGCCTTGCCGGCCTCGGCCCGGGTAGTGCTGGTGGGGGACGTGGATCAACTGCCCTCGGTGGGGCCGGGGAAGGTGCTGCGCGAGCTGATCGCCAGCGGGGCAGTGCCGGTGGTGCGCCTCACCCACATCTTCCGCCAGGCCCAAGAGAGCCAGATCGTCACCAACGCCCACCTGATCAACCAGGGCGAGTGCCCAGCCATAAACAACCGCGAGGCACGGGACTTTTTCTTTATCGAGGAGGAGGAGCCCGAGCAGGTGGCAACCACCATCCAGGAGTTGTGCGCCGAGCGCCTGCCCCGCCGTTACAATCTGGACCCCATCGAGGACATCCAGGTGCTGGCCCCCATGTACCGGGGGGAGACCGGGGCCAGCAACCTGAACCAGGCTCTCCAGCAGCGGCTCAATCCCAAGGAACAGGGCTGGAAGCGGGGAGGGGTCGAGTACCGGGTGGGGGACAAGGTGATGCAGGTGCGCAACAACTACGAGAAGGGGGTCTTCAACGGGGACGTGGGCCGCCTTCGCGCCATCGACCCCGAGAACCAGGTGGTGCGGGTGCTCTTTGAGGAGGAGGTGGAGTACGAGTTTTCCGAGCTGGACGAATTGGTGCTGGCCTATGCGGTTTCGGTACACAAGTCGCAGGGCTCGGAGTACCGGGCAGTGGTGTTGCCCCTGACCACCCAGCACTATCTGATGCTCCAGCGCAACCTGCTCTACACCGCCATCACCCGGGCGCGGGAGCTGGTGGTGATGGTGGGGACAAAAAAGGCCCTGGGCATCGCGGTGCGCAACGGCCGCACCGCCGAGCGCCACACCGCCCTGGCCGCCAGGCTGCGGGAGCTGTCAAAGGGAAGCTGATGGGCCAGCCGGGGCTAAGGGCGCGTCTGTCGGCGATGTTCGCGTTCTCGTCGATGATCCTGGGGGCCCAGGGCATGCTTCTGAGCGGGCATATGGGGGCCCTGGGCTTCAGCGGCCAGCAGATCAGCTACGTGGCGGCCAGTTGGGCCCTGGCCGCCCTCTGCTCGCCTTTGGCGGCCGGCTGGCTCGCGGACCGCTTCTGGGCCAGTGAGAAATTCGCTGGCTGGTGTTATCTCCTCTGTGTGCCGCTGCTGGCCTGGGGCTGGACGCAGCGCGATTTTTCGGCCCTCTGGGTGGCGATGGCCCTCTTCTGCCTGATCTACCTGCCCACCCGCTCCCTGGCCAACGTCATCGCCCTGCATCACCTGGGGGATTTCCGCCTCTTCGGGCAGGTGCGGGTGTGGGGCACCCTCGGCTGGATCGTGGTAAGCTGGAGCATGAGCCTGTACCTGGAGCTGCGCGGGGGTGGGGAGGGCCATCTAGGGGATGGGTTATTGCTGGCGGCGGGCCTGTGCGCGGTGGCCGGGGTTTTTGCCTTCACCCTGCCCCATACCCCGCCCGGCAGTGGCAAGGGGCAGGGTGCCAGCCTGCACTCGGCCTTCGGGCTTTTGCGCCAACGGGATTTTGCCGTGCTGGTGATCGCGGCCTTAGCCTCGGCGCTGACCGGGCCCTTTGCCTACAACTTCGGGTTCCTCTTCCTCGTCGATCCCGGTCGGCTGGCGCTGAGCCCGGGGGCGGCCAACATGCTCCTGAGCCTGGCCCAGGTTGCCGAGGTCTTCACCATGCTGATGCTGGGCGGGGCCCTGCGGCGGCTGGGGCTGCGCTGGACCATCGGCCTGGGGCTTTTGGCCCACTCCCTGCGCCTGCTTTGCTTCTCGGCAGCCCACACCCAGTGGATGGCGGTGATCGCCCAGTGCCTGCAGGGGGTGGCCTTCACCTTCTTTGCCATCGGCAGCACCGTGGCGGTCGACCGTCTGAGCCCGCCCCAACTGCGGGCCAGCGCCCAGGGCCTGCTGGTGGTGATCAACAGCGGTATGGGGGCGCTGGTGGGGCATTTCAGCGCCGGCCGCCTCTACGACTACCTAACCCTGCCGGAGGGGGGGCGCGACTGGACGGCCTTTTTTCTCTGGCCGGGGGTGCTGGCGCTGGGGGCGGCGCTCTTCTTTGCGCGGGCGTTCCGGGGCGGGGAGGCGGAAGAGCGTTAGCGCACCTCCGACCCTGAGGCCAGGTCCTGGTCCAGGCCCACCAGGGTGAGGTTGCCCTGGGGATCAACGCCGGTTAGGATCATGCCCTCGGAGAGGATGCCCCGCAGTTTGACCGGTTGGAGGTTGGCCACCACCACTACCTTGCGGCCAGGCAGGTCCTCGGGCTGGTACCATTGGGCGATGCCACTGACCACGGTGCGCTCCTGCCCGCCTAAGTCCAGGGTGAGCTTGAGCAGCTTGTCGGCCTTGGGAATCTTTTCGGCCGCCTTGACCAGGGCCACCCGCAATTCCACCTTGCCGAAATCGTCGATGTAGATGGGCGGCTTGGCCGGCAGGGCTGGCACCGGGGAAGCCGCTGGGGCCGCCGGGGTTTCTGCCTCGATCTTGGGGAAGAGGATGGGCGCCTCGGCGGGCAGCGGGGTCCCCGGATGGGGTAGTCCCCAGGCCGCCTCGGCCATCGTGTACTCTTCCTTCAATCCCAGGCTCTGGCGCAGTTGGCGGACCTTGCGCGGGATGGCCGGCTCCAGCAGCACCGAGGCGAGGCGCAGGCCCTCGACCACCGTGGAGAGCACCGTGCCGAGGCGTTCCTGCTGGGCCGGGTCCTTGGCCAGTTTCCAGGGCTGCTGGTCGTTGAAGTAGCGGTTGAGAGAGCGCACGAACTGCAACACCTCCTCAATGGCCGCGTAAATTCTCAGCTTCTGCACCAGCGGTCGCACCTTCTCTATCAGCGCCTGGCCTGCTTGGGCCACCACCTGCTCCGCTTGGGTCGGCAGGGGCTGGGGCACTACCCCATCCAGATGGCGCAATAACAGGGCACGGGCCCGAGCTACCAGGTTGCCCAGGTCATTGGCCAGGTCGGCGTTGAAGCGCTCGATCAACCCCTGCACCCCCACGGCCCCATCCTGGCCGTAGGGCAATTCGCGCAGCACGAAATAGCGCACCGCGTCCGGCCCATACTGCTGGGCCAGGGCAAAGGGATCGACCACGTTGCCCAGGGACTTGCTCATCTTGTGGCCGTCGGCTCCCATCAGGTACCCACCGACATTGAGGTGCTGGTACAGGGGCAGGCCGGCGGCTTTGAGCATGGTGGGCCAGAAGACTGCGTGGGCCTTGAGGATGTCCTTGCCGATCAGGTGCCGGGCAGCGGGCCAGAAGCGGGCGTAGTGGTCCCCGGTGGGGTAGTCGAGGGCCGAGACGTAGTTGAGTAGGGCGTCGAACCACACGTAGGTGACATGGGCCTCATCCCAAGGCAGAGGGATGCCCCAGGGCACGCGGCTCTTGAGCCGGGAGATGGAAAGATCGCCGATGGACTCGCGCAGCATGCCCAGCACCTCGTTGCGGTAGCCCTCGGGCCGGATGAAATCCGGGTGGGCCTGGATGTATTCGGTCAGCCAGGCGCGGTACTGGTCCATCTTGAAGAAATAGTTCTCCTCGCGCCGTTCCTCTGGCAGGGTCTGGTGAATGGGGCACTTGCCGTCCGCCAATTCCTTTTCGGTGAGGAAACGCTCGCAGCCCACGCAGTAGAGGCCGGCGTAATCGGCCTTGTAGATATCCCCCTGCGCATAGACCTGCTGGAGCACCTGGCGCACCACCTGCTGGTGCCGCGCCTCGGTGGTGCGGACGAAGTAGTCGTGGCTGATGTCGAGCTGCTGCCAGGCTGCCTTGAAACGCTCGCTGATCTGATCGACGAAAGCCTGGGGCTCCATGCCGGCGGCCTGGGCGGCCTGGTAGATCTTCTCCCCGTGTTCGTCGGTGCCGGTCAGGTAGTAGACCTGGTACCCGTCGAGGCGGTGGAAGCGGGCCAGGAAGTCGGCGATGATGGTGGTGTAGGCGTGGCCCAGGTGGGGCTCGGCGTTGACGTAGTAGATGGGGGTGGTGACGTAGAAGGTCTTGGACATGGGTGCTCCCTTTCAGGGGATGAGGCGGACGATCTCTTCCTGGCTCGGGGTCGTGGCCTGCGGGCCCTTTGCCGGGTCCACGTACACGTTGATCTCCAGCCGCACCCCGAAATGGGGCAGGTAGATGCCCGGCTCCACCGAGAAGCCGGTGCCGGGCAAGAGCTGGCGGGTGTCGTGACTTTCCAGGTCGTCGAGATTGGCGCCCAGGCCATGCACCGCCCGCCCAGGGCCCAGGCTGTGGCCGGTGCGGTGGAGGAAACGGTCGCCGTACCCGGTTTTGCTGATGAAGTCGCGGGCAATCCTGTCGGCCTCCCAGCCCTGCACCGGCTTGCCCCGGCCCCAGCAGTCCCGTAGGTGCGCCACTACTAAATCGCACGCCTCCTTCACCATGTCAAATATCCGCTGCTGCTCGGCGGTGGGATGAGGGGTGGCGCAGGCCACCCAGGTGATGTCTCCGTAGACGGATTGGGGGCCGGGGTGTCTGGCCCACAGGTCGATGAGCACCCAGTCGCCCCTGGCGATGGAGGGGGAGCCCTGGTCCTGGGGCTCGTAGTGGGGATCGCCGCTGTGGGCGTTGAAGGCGACGATGGGGCCGTGGTCGGTCTCCAGGCCACGGCGGGCGAAGTCGGCAAGTATGAACTGCTGAAGCTCGTACTCGGTGCAGGAGCGCCCCTGCTCCAGGCACTGGGTTAGGTGGGCGAAGGCCGCGTCCCTCACCTTGATCACCTGCCGGCAGGCGTCGAGGTGCGAAGCCAGGGCCTCGGGGCTCCAGGTGGCCAGGGCCGTCTGGTACAGGTCGGCGGAGGAGACCACCTCCACCCCGCAGGAGCGCACCAGGTCGAGGGTGCCCCCGTCCACCCAGGAGGTGATGGGCAGGGCCCCGCCGGGGGAGTATTCCAGGGCCACGCGCCGGCAGCGGGAAAGGGCTGCTTGGAGCCAGGCGTGCAACTGCTGCCAGCCGGTGTAGGATTCCAGGGCCACCCCGGTCCCGGCGAAAACCCCCTGCTCGATGACGTGGGCCAGGAGGCGGGCCGGCCCTTCGGCGGGGATGAGCAGGAAGGCGCGGCGGGTGGTGGGTTTCTGGAAACCGAGCAGTTGCCACATCACCGGGTTGTTGTTGCGGAAGTCGCAGACCAGCCAGGCGTGGAGGTTTTGGTCGCGCAGAAAGCGCTGGGCGGCGCTCAGGTCCAGCACGGGGGCGTCCTCCGGCAAGGGTGGAAAGGAAAGGGGTACGATAAGCCATCGGCTGGTTACAGACAATAGTCGGCGGGGGTGGGTTGGTGCGTCACGCATCCCGGTTTATATTGTCTTTTTCCCCAGGGGCCGGTTGCAGAAAGGTGACGGACTGGGGAGATGCAGGAGACAGGTGCAAGCGGCGCGGAACTGCTCTGGTTGGGGCAGCCGGCCTGCGGCGAGGTGGAACTGGTGGGCGGCAAGGTGGCCAATCTCAGCCGGCTGGCCGCCGAGTTCCGGGTGCCCCCCGGCTTTTGCCTGATTACCAGGGCCGACGAGGTGTTGGGCCGCGGGGGTGGGGGAGGCCGAGGGGCTGCCTCAGGGGTGTGCGGGGGTTTCGCGGGCGGCGTACGCCGAGTTGGGGGCGCCGCTGCAACCAGGAGGAGCCCCCGGTGGCGGCGCGCTCCTTGGCGGTGGACGAGGACGGCCGGGCCGCCTCCTTGGCCGGCCAGTACGAGACCTATCTCAACCTCTTCGGGGCCGAGCAGGTGGCCCAGTCAGTGCGAGATTGCTGGGCGGCGATGCGCTCGGAGCAGGTGCGCTAGGACCACCGGCGCTACGGCCTGCTGGTGGACCAGGGCCGGCTGGCGGTGCTGATACAGCAACTGGTGGGGGCGGACGTGTCGGCGGTGGTGTTCAGCGCCGACCCGGTTAGCGGGGACCGCGAGGTGGTGGTGGTCAACGCCACTTGGAGGCTGGGCGAGAGCATCCTCGGCGGCACGGTCAGCCCGGACGAGTACCGGGTGCGGAAGGCCGACCTGAAGGCCATGGGGCGCCGCGTCGCTGACAAGGAGCGCATGACGGTGGCGGTGCGGGGGGGGGACCTGCGAAATGGCGGTGCCCCGCTCTGCGCACCCAACCCGCGCTCGACGAAGATAAGTTGGGCCAACTTGCGGCCCTGGCCCTGGAAAAGAGTCCTGAGGGGCGGGCCTTTCTGGCGGCACTGCGGAAGTACCTACGGGTCTGTGGCCAGTGCGGTACCACCTGGGGGCTGAGCACGCCCACCTGAAGCGAGGAGCCTTCGCCGGCGCTCACGAACATCCAGGGCTACCTGGGACGGCCCGAAAGCGACGACCCCCGGGCGGGCCAGGCGGTGCTGGCCGACTAGCGCGAAAAGGCTGTAGCCGAGGCGCGGGCCCGGTTGGAGGGGTATCCCCGGCAGGTGGTGGAGCAGTTCGAGTTCCTGCTCAAGGCCGGCCAGTTGGGGGTAGTGCTCTCCGAGGGCCACGGGTTCGGGATCGACTTCAACGCCATGGCCAGGGTTAGGCGGGTCGTGGTGGAGGTGGGCAAACGCCTGGCGCAGGGCGGGTCCATCACCGCTGCCGAGGATGTGTTCCACCTTGGCCTGGACAAGTTGCGCGCCGAACTGGAGCAGCCCGGCGACGGGCGCGTCCCCCATGTTGGGCATGGACTACGGGCCGCCGCCGGACAGCCCTCTGACCCGGATCTTCGGCAAGCTCTTCGGCGGCCCGCCCCGGGCCACCGGGGAAGCGGGGGTGCCTAAGGGGCATGCCGGCTCGGTGGGCAATGCTTGGGGTCGGGCCCGAGTGAACCGCTCCCCGGAGGAGGCCGGCCCCTTGCAGTGGGGGGAGATCCTGGTGGCCGAAACCACCTCGCCGCGCTGGACGCCCCTCTTCGCCACCGCTGGGGGGATTGTCACAGACACCGGCGGCATCCTCAGCCACTGCGCTGTGGTGGCCCGCGAGTACCGGCATCCCGGCGGTGGTGGGCACCGGCGCTGCCACCAAGGTGATTCAGGAAGGGCAACTCCTGGAGGTGGACGGTGACGCCTGGACGGTTCTTATTGTCGAGGAGTGAGGCGGCCCCGCCGCAAAGAGAGGTCGCGGTGCTGGCGACGGTGGCCCTGGCCACCATGCTGGCCCTGCTCAACTCGACGATGATCGCCGTGGCCCTGCCCCGGCTGATGGCGGAACTGGGGGCCGCCCTGGCCGCCAGTGGCTGGCTGGTCACCTCGTACCTGATCGCCCTGGCCTGTTTACAGCCGGTGGCCGGCAAGCTGGGCGACCGGTCGGCTGGCGGCCCCTGATCCTGGGCTGTTTGCTCTTCTTTCGACTACAGCAGGCCATCGCCGGGGCCATCGCCCTGCCCAACGGGGCGGCCCTGGTGCGCGAGGTGGTGCCGGCGGAGAGGCGGGGCGCCGGTTTTGGCATGGTGGGGGCGGCAATGGGCCTTGCCGCCACCGGCCCGCCCTTGGGGGGCCGGCTGGTGGAGGTGGCTGGCTGGCGGGCTCATTTTTGCGTCAACATGCTGCTCATCGTCCCGGCGTTGGTATTGGGGTTGCGGGTGTTGCCCGCTGGCCCCACCCGATCCTCTGCCATGGGGTTTGATGTGGGGGGCGCCCTGCTGCTCCTGGCGGTGCTGGCCGGCCTGCTGAAGCACTGGTGCTAGTATGGTCCTCCGGTCCTGGTGCTGGGCGGGGTGTTGCTGCTGGTGGTGGTTGTTTTGCTGATCCGCCGCGAGCTGGGCCACCCGGACCCGGTGCTGCTGCCCCGCTTCTTTCTCGACCCCAGCTTTGCCCTGGCCAACGCCGCAGTTGCCCTAAGCAACTTGGCCATGTACTCGACCCTGCTGGCCGCCCTGCCGGGCTGGGGGTGGCCTTAGGGGTGTTCTCGACCAGCCGTTTCCTGGGCAGCATCGTCGGCTTCAGCCTGCTGCCCCTGCTCTGTCACCCCGGCAGCGGGGTGGCGGGTTTTGCCTCCGTGCTGTGGCTGGTGGTGGGAATCGCCTTCCTCTAAGTGGTGGCCAGCCTGGGGCTGCGGCCCTGGCCCAGCGCCGGGTAGCTTCAGAGGGAGAGGTGTTCCCGCAGGCTGCGGCCGGTCCAGGAGTTCTCTGTCGCGGCGATCTCCTGTGGGGTTCCGCAGGCCATCAGCCTCCATCCCTCCTCTCCGGCCTCAGGTCCCAGGTCGAGCACGTAGTCGGCGGCCCAGATCAGGTCGAGGTGATGCTCAATCACCAGGGCAGTGTTGCCCTGGTCGACCAGCCGCTGCAAGAGTTCGAGCAGCAGGTGCACGTCCTTTAGGTGCAGGCCGGTGGTGGGCTCGTCGAGTACGTAGAGGGTGCGGCGGCGCGAGGGCCGGCTCAGTTCCGCGGCCAGGCGCACCCGCTGGGCCTCACCCCCCGAGAGGCTGGGGGCCGGCTGGCCCAGGGGCAGGTACCCCAGCCCCACCTGGTCGAGCACCTCGAGGCGGCGGACCAGGCTGGGAATGGCGGCGAAGCGCTCCCCGGCCTCGGCAACGCTCAATTCCAGGGTCTGGGCAATGTGCAGGTCGCGGTAGCGCACGTCGAGCACCTCGCCGCGGTAGCGACTGCCCCCGCAGGTCAGGCAGGCCCTGGCCAAATGGTCCCAGACCTCCTCCTGGGCCAGGCCGCTGCCCCGGCATTCGGGGCAGGCCCCCTCGGGGGCGTTGAAGCTGAAATAGGAGGGGGTGTATCCGCGCAGGCGGGCGGCGGGCAGTTCGGCAAAGAGCTGGCGCAGGTCTCCCATTAGCCCGGTGTAGGTGGCCGGGTTGGAGCGGGGGGTGCGGCCCAGGGGGCGCTGGTCCACCTCCACCAGGCGCTCCACCAGGTCCAGGCCCTCGCAGCCCCGATAGGGAAGGGGGACCGGGGCGGGCTGCCCCAGGTGGCGTGCCACCAGGGGGCAGAGGGTGCGCAGGACCAGGCTGGTCTTGCCCGAGCCAGAGACCCCGGTGAGGCAGACCAGATTGCCCAGGGGGAAGGCCACGTCGAGGTCCTTGAGGTTATGGCCCCTGGCCCCATACAGGCGCAGCCAGCCTCCCGGTCCGGCGGGGCGGCGCGGCCCGGCGGGCAGGTGGTCCTGGCCGCGAAGGAAGCGGCCGGTGGGGGTTGGGGCGGCGGCCACCTCGGCCGGGGAACCCTGGGCCAGCAGGCGGCCGCCGTGGACGCCGGCCCCCGGTCCCAGGTCCACCAGGTGGTCGGCCCCGCGGATCAGCAGGGGGTCGTGCTCCACCACCACCACGGTGTTGCCCGCATCGCGCAGGGCCTGGAGGAAGCGCAGCAGGCGGCCCGCGTCGCGGGCGTGGAGCCCGGCGCTGGGCTCGTCGAGCACGTAGAGCACCTGGGTCAAGCCCGCTCCCAGGGCGGCGGCTAAGCGCAGGCGCTGGTACTCGCCGCTGGACAGGGTGTCGGCGCGGCGGTCCAGGGTCAGGTAGCCCAGGCCCAACTCCTCCAGGGCGGCCAGCCGGCGCAGGAGCTGGGAGACCAGGGCCTGGCCCGCCGGGGCCTGGGCCAGGGGGAAAGCCAGGCCGGAGATGACATCGGCGGCCCTGGCCGCGGTGCAGGCGGTCAGGTCGGCGAGGTTGTGCCCACCCACCTCCACGGCCAGGGCCTCGGGCACCAGCCGGCGGCCCTGGCAGGCGGGGCAGGAGGCTTCAGCCTGGTGGGCGGCGAACCAGTCGGGGGCCTTTTCCCGCAGGGCCGGGCCCTCCAGCCAGCGGCGCAGCCCCTTTGCCCCTTTGCCCGCCCCCTCCCACAGCAGGGCGCGCTGGGCCGGTTGCCAGGCGGCCAGGGGGACTTCGGGGTCGAGATGGTGGCGGTTGCAGAAGATCAGCAACTGGGTGCGCAGGGGGCCGGTCCACAGCGGACCCAGCGCCTCGGCCAGGGAGGCGTGGTGCTGGCCCAGCACGGCGTCGGCATCCAGTTGCGGGGCCCGGCCCAATCCCCGGCACTCGGGGCAGGCCCCCTGGGGGCTGTTGAAGGAGAAGAGGGCGGCGCTGAGGGGGCGGAAGGGGGTTGCGCAGGCCGAGCAGGCGGGGCGCAGGGCAAAGCGGCCCTCGCCTCCCTCCCAAGCCAGGACGAGCTGGCCCTCGCCCACCTCCAGGGCCGCCTCCAGGGAACCTTGGAGCCGGCGCAGGGTCTCGGGCTTGACCACCAGCCGGTCCACGGCGATCTCGACCCAGGCGCCCGGCAGCAGGGCGGCCGGGTCGGCTTCCTCTAGGGACAGGAATTGCCCGTCCAGGCGTAGGCGCCGGTACCCGGTGCGGTCCACGGCGGCCAGGAACTCGGCGGGGCCGCCCGCGGCGGGCACCCGGCGGCGGGCCAGCACGGTGAGGGCGGTGCCGGGGGGCAGGCCGGCGCCGGTCTCGTATACCTCCTCGAAGCGCTGGCAGCGCACCGGGGCCCCGCAGGAGAGGCAGCGGGCCTGGCCCAGGTGGGCGTAGAGCAGGCGCAGGTAGTCGTGGAGGCCGGCCAGCACCGCGGCGGTGGTGCGGGGGTTTTGGGGGGCGCGGTCCTGGGCGATGGCCAGGGCAGGGGCCAGGCCCTCCAGGGAGCGGAAACGCGGGGGGCGCAGGGCCTGGGCCCGCTGCGGGTCGGCGGTGAGCAGGAAGCGGCGGCGGGCCTCGGCGTAGAGGGTGTCGAAGGCCAGGGAGGTCTTGCCCGAGCCAGAGACCCCGGTGAGGGCGACCAGCCGGTGGTGGGGTAGGTCCAGATCCAGGTCCTTGAGGTTGTGCTCGGCGGCGCCGCGCAGGCGGATGAGGCGGCCGGTCATGGGCAGTGGGCTTGACAGCGGGGAGGGTCCTCAGTAGCTATGAAGAAACGCCAAACCGGGACGAGACGATGAAAGGGCAGATCCTGTACCTCGCGCTGACCCTGGCGCCCCTGGCGCTGGGGGCCCAGGAGGAGCCGGAGGTGATCACCGGCAAGGCCGACGCTGGCCGGCGGCTTTTCTACTCGGCGGCCCTGGGCACCAACGGCCTGTCCTGCGCCCATTGCCACGCCGACTTCGACGAAGGCGCCCAGGACGACGGGTTGATCCGCGCCGGCCATAGCCTCTACGGGGCGGCCAGCCGACCCAACTGGTGGGGCCGGGACCCGTCCAAGCCCGACCCCTATCCCAATATCGGGGCGGCGGCGGCGGTGTGCGTCGAACACTTCATGCGCCAGCCCGACCGGCTCAACGCCCAGCAACTGGTGGACCTGCGGGCGTACCTGCGCTTCATCAACCGCAAGCAGCAGCGCGAATCCCTGGTTCTCAGTTCCGGGGCCGACCGCACCGGCGAGTACCTGGGCTACGACGCGGGCAACCGCCTGCGCGGGCGGGAACTCTTCTACGCCACCTGCCACAGTTGCCATCCCAACGCCCGCTCCGGCATAGGCTCTGCCCTGCCCCTGGACCGCGAGCCGGCCTTCTACGCCCGCAAGGTGCGCGAAGGGGACGGCCTGGGGGCCCAGATCGGGGGCCTCGACCCCAACGCCTACAACCCGGCCAGCGGGCAGTTCATGCCTTTCTTCGCGGTGGACCGGCTCAGCAACGACCAGCTCAGCGATATCATCGCCTATATCCGCAGCATCCCGCCCCCCCCGCCCCCGGCCAAGGGCAAGGCGGCTCCTAAGAAGCGGTAGGGGCCAGCTCTGCCCAGGCCCAGCGGCCGGCGTGGAAAGCCAAGGTGCAGAGCATCCAGGCGGCCATGAGCACCAGGGCCAGGTGCGGCTCGCCCAGCAGGGCCCCGGCGCTCAGTTGCAGCAGGCTAACGTTGCGGCGGGCGGCCACCAGGTGGAAGGCCGCGTCGAGGGGGCGGTAGTCGAAGAGTTCGCGGCCCTGGCGTTTGGCGAAGGTGGCGCTGACTACCTTGTCCAGCACAAAGGCCCCCAGCAGGGCCCAGGTCGCCAGGGCCATCGGGGTGTCTGACAGCAATTCCCCTCCGCTACAGTGCCAGCCCAGGGCCAGGAACCACAGCCCCAACCCAGGGGTGGCGCTCAGGTGCTCCAGCCGGCCCATCCCCTCGCTCAGGTGCAGGGTCAGGCGGGCCAGCTTGCCGTCCACTGAGTCGAGGATCACCCCCAGCCAGGCACACAGCGCCCCGACGCCCAACTCCCCCAGGGCAAAACAGGGGATTGCCGCCCAGATGGCCAGGATGGAGAGGCCGGTGAAGAGGTTGGGCGGCAGGGCGGTGCGGCTCAACTGTCGGGTGGTCCAGCGCACCAAATGGTAGTAGCCGTAGCGGGCGATGGCGTCGATGACCTCTTTGAAGGTGCGGTGGTAGAGCAGGTGGTCGAGGGCGCGCAATTCCTCCGGGCGGCGGACCCGCCGCAAGTAGGGGGGCATGGTGAGGCGCAGGGAGGGCACGTAGGGGTCCAGTTCGGCGGGGCGGCGCGGCTTTAGGCCGGCGGCAGCCAGGGCCCCGGCCAGGGATACCTCTTCGCCCCAGTGGCTGGCCAGGCCGCGGGCCTGCTGGGGGCTCAGGTAGGCCAGGGCCGCCTCGCCCTCGGCCAGGGCCGCCCCGGGTCCGGCTTTGACCAGGTGGCTGATCAGGCGGTCGTCGCCGACCAGGTCCCCCTGCAAGAGCAGCACGGGCTCGGCGGCCTGGGCCAGGGACTCGCTCAGGGCGGCCTGATCGGGGGCGGGCAGGACCTCCAACTGGAAGGGGTACAGACTTTCGAGGTCGCCGCGCAGGCGCAGCACCTCCTGCCGCGAGGCAGGGGAGACCCAGATCCGCGCCCTGGAGAAACCGCCCAGGGCGGCCTGCCGCAACTGGCGCTCCACCAGGTTCATGCCCCACAGTCCCCAGCCCGAGGCCGGCTGCCGGGCGTCGATGTACACCGCGCCGCGATCCTTGGCCATCACGCCCCCCGCAGCCGGGGGAGCACCTGGCGGGAGACCCGCTCGTAGTCCTCCAGGGAATCGATCTCGCCCCAGGGCAGATCGCCCACCTCCACGGCCCAGAGTTCCTGCCGGGTGATGAGGGGGCCGTAGGCCGAGGTGGGGAAAACGTCGCGGCGCTGCTGCTGGACCAAGCGCCGCACCTCCTGCCCCACCTCCAGGGCCCCCTGGCGGTCGAACTTGACCAACTGGGCGCTCTGGGCCTGGCTCTGCTCGGGGGCCAGTTGCTTGCTGATGGCCAGCACCCGCCCCTCCCTGTCGCTGGCCACGTTCATCTCGCCGGCCACCCGCTCCACCCGCCCGTCCACGGCCACAGCATTGGGGTGGGCCAGCAACCGCTGCAGCACCTCGGGGTGGAAGAGGATGTCGCAGTTGAAGAGGAAGGTATCGGCGTCCAGTTCGGCGGCGGCCAGGTACAGGGAGTAGATGCTGTTGGTGGTGAGGTAGTCGGGGTTGTCGATGTAGCGGGCGCTCTTGCCGCAGTGGGCGCGGACTTGCTGGGCCTCGTAGCCCAGCACCAGCACCACCTCCTTTGCCCCGGCCAGGGCCAGGGCCTCCAGTTGGTAGTCGATCAGGCTGCGGCCATTTACCTCTACCAGGCACTTGGGGCGGGCCTCGGTCAGGGGGGCCAGCCGGGTGCCTGCCCCGGCGGCCAGGATGATCGCTTTCATGGTTTCACCTCGAGCCTGCCGAACAGGCGGTTGAAGGGGGCTTTGGCCCGCTGCAGCATCAGCCGATCCTCGGGGCTGAGGCCCAGAGCGACCAGGGCCGCGCCGTACACGGCGAGGAAGGCCCCCAGCGTCAAGGCCAGCGACCAGGCGGCCCCGGTGGGGGCGACCTCGCGACACAGCCAGCCGGCCAGGGTGCCGGCAAGGGCGGCCAGCAGTGGTTTGAGCTGGCTCCGGCTGAAGGGCAGGATGTGGTGGATCAGGTAGAGCTGGACCAGGCGTAGGGCCCCGGCGGCCAGGGCGGAGAGGGCGGCGGCCCAGGCCGCCCCGGCCATGCCCAGGGCGGGGATCAGCCAGAGGTTGAGCAGGGCATTGAGGGCCAGCCACAGGCAGTTGTTGAACATGTTGAGGTAGGGGCGGCCGGCCATGGTCAGCACCGGGTCCACCATGGTAAAGAGGCCCTGGGCCATCATGGCGATACACAGGACCCCCATAGCCTCGAGGCCGGCGTGGAGATAAGCGGCTTGGCCCTGCCCCAGCACCTGCAGCAGCGCGTCGCCGGCCAGGAGGATGGCGGCGCACATGGGCAAGTTGATGGTGAGAATCCAGCCGGAGATGGCGGCGAAGCGGTGGCCCAGGGCGTGGTGCTGGTCACGGGCCGACAACTCGCTGGCGATAGGGCTGAAGATGGGGTCCAGGGACTGGGGCGCCTTGAGCATGGCCCCGGCGATGTTGCGGGCCAGGGCGTAGATCCCCACCTGGGCCATGACCTCCTTGGGGCTGCCCGCCAGCAGCCAGCTCAGCATCAGCACGTCGAGGTTGCTCAGCACCCCGTAAATGGTGTCGGTGGCCGTCACCGGCAGGGAGAAGCGGCCCATGGAGCCCCAGGGCAGGGTCTGCCGCAGCCGGCCCAGGCAGCCCCGTAGGGAGTAGAAATGGCCGAAGTAATGTACCGCCAACAGGCAACTGCCCACCGCCATCACCAGGTTGGCCCAGGCCAGGCCATCCAGGCCCCAGCCGGCCAGGCCGGTGACGACGCTGCCTGCCAGCAGCAGCAGGGGGCCAGCGATGGACATCACGTACACGTCGTAGCGCATGATGCGCAGGGCCCGGGTGGCGGCCACAAAGATCCAGGCCCAGGTCAAGAAGGGGGTGGCCAGGGCCATGAGGCGCACCGCCCCGGCGATGGGCACCTCGTAGAAGGCGGCGATGCGCTCGGCCGCCAGCCAGGCCCCCAAGAGCACCGCGCCGCTGGCGAGGGTGCCCAGCCGCAGGGCGGCGGCCAGGACCCGCTCGACCTGGTCCTGGTCGCCGGCGGTGCGGGCGGCCACGGCAAACCGCACCACCGTTACCTGCAGGCCAAAGCGACCCAGGCGCTGGATGAGAGAGGCGATGCTCCAGGCCGTGTCAAAGAGGCCCTTGACCTCCAGGCCGCAGAGCAGGGCCACTACCCACATGAAGGCGGCGCGGGAGAGTCGGCCCAGTTTGCCGACCAAATTGACCAGGCCGCCGCTGGCCAGGTCCTTGAGGTCCTGCTCGGCGGCGGCCTGGGGGGCCTGGGGCGGGGCGTTGAGGGTCTGGGTCACGTCCGGGTCTTCGGGAGTGCGGGTGGGCGCGGGAGGGGCTGAGGAAATATAAGTTCTCCTGGGGGAATTATCGAGCCTCCTTCCCCCCGATCTCATTGACGGTGTGTAAAATAGTGCCTACCTTTTTTATCGCCTGTCCCCACGCTGGTCTCCCGCGCCCTAATGTGATGAAAGCGATAGTCCTGGCGGCTGGTCAGGGCCGCAGATTGTGGCCTTTCACTGCGCTTCAACCGAAATGCCTCTTGCCCGTGGGCGGTCGTTCTATTCTCGAGCGGCAGCTTGTTATTCTGGAGGCCGCCGGCATCCGGGAGGTGGTCCTGGTCTGCGGCTTTGGCGGCGGTCAGGTCCGCGAGGCCCTGCGGGCCCGCAAGGGGGCGCTCAGGGTGAAATTCAGCCACAACCCCTTTTACGGCCACGCCGACAATCTGGTCTCGCTGTGGATGGTGCGCGGTGAACTGGAAGAGGAGTTCTTGCTGCTTAACGGCGACAACGTCTTTCATCCCCAGATCCTCCTACGCCTTCTGGCGGCCCCGGAGCCCTGTTGCCTCGGGGTGCGGCGCAAGCAGGTGTACGACCAGGACGACATGAAGATACAGCTCGAAGGCGGCCGGGTCCGCGCCATCGGCAAACACCTGCCCTGCGCCCAGGCCGAGTCCCTGGGCATCATGCGCTTCGCCGGCCCTGGCTGCCAGCGCCTGGGGGAAGCCCTCGACGAGTTGGTGGGGACCGAGGGGACTGCCTCGCTCTTGCGCTACGTGGCCGCGGTGCAGCGCCTCATCGACGGGGGGCATCCGGTTGCCGCCTGCGAGGTGGGCGACCTGCCCTGGGCCGACGTGGACACCCCCGAGGATCTGCACTGGGTTCGCCGGCACTGCTACCTCTTTCAGGGGGGCGCCCCGGCGCAGCGCCGGCTCCAGGACGTGGGGGTGGGCGCATGATCCGACAGGGCCTGCTGATCTTCCCCGACCAGGAGCGCGGTGCCGCCCTGGTCTCCAGGCGGGTGGCGGGGCTCTCGCTGCTGGACCGCATGGTGCGGACCCTGGCCAGGGCCGGGGTCGAGGAGTTAGCCGTGGTGCTGCCCTCCGGGGCGCGCCGGCAACTCAGCCGGCTGCCGGCCAAGCTGCGGGTCGAGGTGCGTTTTCTCAAGTGGGGCCATCCCGCGCCCCTGCCCTTTGCCCCGCAGGGAGAGGGGCTATTGGTGGTGCTGGGGGAGTACGTCCACCATCATTCCGCCCTTAGCGAACTGGTCAGGGGCGGGCTGGAGGGGGGCGAGTTGGTGGTGCAGGTGGGCACCCCGGCCCAGCCCGGCCTCTTCACCCAGGTCCGGCTCAGGGGCGGCGGTGTGGAGTTTGCTCAGGGCGAGGGGGATGAGGTAAGCACCGGGGCCTTTCTCTGTAGCAGGGCGGTGGAAGCGCCCGAGGAGTTGTTGGCCGGGGGCCAGGGGGTGTGGGAGTGGCTGACCCGGCGGGCGGGGGGGCGGCAGGTGCGCTTGCAGCGGCCGGCCCTCCATCTCTGGCGGCGGGTGGGGGACCGCCGCAGCGCCCGGGCCGCCAAGGACATGCTCTTCAGCCAGGTCACCAAAAGCACCAGTGGCTTCATCTCGCGGCACCTCAACGCACGCATCTCCATCCCCATCAGCAAGGTCCTTATCGAAACCGGCATCTCTCCCCATTTGGTGACTTCTTTGTTGGTTATGCCCGCCGGCCTGGCCGCCGCCTACCTGGTGACCCGGCCTGACCAGTATGCCTGGCTGGCGGCGGCGGGGGTGCTGTGGCAGTTGGCCGCCATCCTCGACCGCTGCGATGGGGAGATCGCCCGGGTCACCCTGAGCGAGTCGAAGTTCGGGGCCTGGTTCGACACCCTCACCGACAACATTGCCTACCTGTGCGCCTACGCCGGCATGTTGACGGGCCTGCACCGGGTTTACCCCGAATCGCCCCACTACGTGTATCTGGGGGTCTCGGCCATCTGCGCCCTGCTCTTGACCCTGGGCATCATGTACAGCTACGCGCTTAAGACCGGTAGCGGCAGCCTGCAGAACTACATGACCGGCCTGGCCAGGCACGTGCCCGAGGACCAGAAGGGCGGGTACTATCGCTTCACCCAGCGCTACGGGTTTCTGGCCAAGCGCGACACTTTCTCGTTTATCTTCCTGGTCGCGGCTCTGGCCAATGCCCTGGAGTTCATGTTCTGGTTCACGGTGGTGGGCATCCACCTGGTGGCCGCGGGGGTGCTGATCTCCCAGCAGAAGATGCTACGGGGCTATCGCCGGGCCGCCCCCGGCGAGGGGCTGCCGGCGGCGGGGGAGCCCCGGCCGTGAAGCTGATGCGCCTATTGTTGCCGGGCCTGGGCCTGCTGCTCCTGGGTTATCTGGTGGGGACGATGGGGGTGGGGGAGTTGCTGCGCCACCTGGGGGTGGTCAAGTGGTCCTTTCCCGCGGTCCTGCTGGTGGCCTTCCTTTGGCACCTGAGCAACTCCCTGGCCTGGAGCTTCGCCTTTCCGCCGGGGGCCTTCAAGCCGCCCTTCTGGACCCTGCTGCGGGCCAAGCTGGCCGGCGACGCAGTCAGCCAGCTCACCCCGCTGGCCAACCTGGGGGGCGAGCCGCTCAAAGCCTACCTGCTGCGCGGCCAGGCCCCCACCTCGCTGAGCCTAGCGGCGGTGGTGGTCAACAAGACCACCCAGGTTTTGACCGGCCTGGTCTTCTCCTCGCTAAGCTTTCTGATGGTGGTGTTTTACTGGGATCTGCCCCACGCCCTGCCCCGCTCGGTGGAACTGGGCCTGGCGGCGATCCTGGTGGCCACCGGCCTGATGCTGGGGGTCCTCTATCGCCAGCAGCGCCGCCTTTTTAGTTCGCTGCTGGGCTGGGTCCAGCGCCTGGGGATCAAGACCGACTGGATCGAGAGCAAGATGACCAAGGCCCAGCGCATCGACCGCCACATCGGCCACTTCTACCATCGCCACAAAGGGCGGCTGTCAGCGGTGGCCCTCTGCCACGCGCTGAGCTGGCTACTGGGCACCTGCGAGACCTACGTCATCCTCCAGGCCCTGGGGGTGGACATCGACTTTGGGATGGCGCTGCTGATCACCTCGCTCTCGGTAAGCATCAACAGCCTCTTCTTCTTCATGCCCTCCAACATCGGTGTGCTCGAAGGCAGCCAGGTTTTTCTCTTTTTGACCCTGGGACTAAGCCCGGCAGCCGGGCTCTCGATGGGAATCGTCAAGCGGCTGCGCAAGGTGTTCTGGATCTGCCTGGGCTGGGTCTGCCTCTCGCAGATGAGCCGCGCCCTGGCCCGCGCCGAGGCCGCCCCAGCCCAGGCCGGGTCCCTGCCTCGATGAGCCGGCCCCGCCCCTGGCTGGCTGGCTGGCTGGGCTGGGGCCTGTGCGCCCCCTGGTTGTGGGCCGCCGAACCCGCCCCGCCCTACAGCCGCGAGGAACTGACCGAACTGGCCTTGCGTCACACCCTCGAAGCCGGCGAGGCGGCCTGGAAGGTCAGTGGGGCGCAGGCCCGGCTGCGGCAGGTGGAGGCGGCCCGTTTCCTGCCCCGGCTGCGTCTGGAGAGCATTAGCGGCCTGGTGCCCGCCGCTGAGGGCGACATCTTCAATCCCCCCCGCGATACCTCCGGCCTGCGCGACCTGGGTCCCTTCACCCAGGCCGAACTAGAATTCAGCCAGCCCCTGTACGTGGCCGGCGCGGCGCATTTCTGGCGGGCGGCCAGGGAAGGGGTGGCGGCCGAGGAGGCCGTCCTGGCGGGCCAGCGCCTCGAACTGGGGGTGGAGGTGGCCGAGTTGTACTGTGGGGTGCTGCTGGCCGGGGAGCTGGGGGCGTTGGCGACGGATCTGAGAAAAAAGATCGAGGAGAAACGCGCCGAGATCGAGGACCATCCGGCCATCCCCCTTTCGGGCCGCTACAAGTTCCAGCTGGCCCTGGTGGAACTGGACAAGCAGCAGGCCCTCATTGCCCAGCAGCGGGGCCTGGCCCTGGCGGCCTTGGCCTGGAAAGCCGGATTGCGGGAGGGGGAGGAACCGGCCCTCGACAGCCCCGGTCTGGCGCCCGACAGTGCGGCGGTGCCTTCCCTGGACAGCCTGTGCGCCCTGGCCCTGGCCTGCCGCCCGGACTGGCGGCGGTTGCAGGCGGGACTGCGGGCCAGGGAGGCGATGGTGGAGACGGCGCGGGGGGGCTACTACCCGCAGGTGGTGCTCAGCGGGGCCCTGCGCTACGCGGTGGCGCCCCACCGCACCGACCAGCACAACCCCTTTGTCAAGGACGAATTCAACTACCTCAACGGCGGAGTGGTGCTGCGCCTGCGCCAGGCCCTGGAATGGGATCTGATCGGCGCCGAGGTGGACCGGGCCCGCGCCGAGTACGAGGAACTGAAGGCCAAAGAGCGGCTCAGCGCCCAGGGCCTGCGGGTGGACGTGCAGCGCGCCTTCGGCGAGTACCAGCAAGCCCTGGCCGAACTGGGGGCGGCCACCGAGGCCCGCCGGCTCAGCCGGCAGTGGGCCAAGGAGGCTCAGGAAGCCTACGAACTGGACCCGGAGGAAGCCAAGGAATTGATCGCTGGTTTTGAGGCCTGGGCGCAGAGCGAACAGGTGTATTACGAGGCGGTGTATCGCCACAACGTGGCCCTGGCCAGGCTGGAGAAGGCCGCCGGGGGATTGCCGCTGCGGAGGGGCCAGTGAGGGTTGGGCTGCAGGCTTGGGTTTGGCTGCTGTTTCTTCTGGCGGCGGGGACAGGGGCCCAGGAGGAGGGGCGCGATTTTCTCGTCCTCGAGGATTTCTCCGCCACGCCCCTGGGCCAGTTGCCCAAGGACTGGACTTGGCGCGACCGGGACGAAGATAAACCCAAGCCGTACGTGGTGGAGGGGGCGGAGGGTCGGCGCTACCTGGCGGCCCGCGACACTGGCTCCTCGGTGATCCTGGGCAAACAGGTCAATTGGAATCCGCTGGCCTATCCTATTTTGACTTGGTGCTGGCGGGTCAATGTCCTGCCCCCGGGCGGGGACGAGCGCTACGATGGCACCAACGACAGCGCCGCGGGCCTGTACGTGATCTTCTCGACCAACTGGCTAGCCGTGCCTCGCCAGATCAAGTACGTGTGGAGCACGACCCTGGAGGAGGGCAGTTCGGGCCGGCGCAACAAGGTGGCCCGCCCCTTCTTTGTAGTGATGGAAAGCGGCGACCAGAACCTGGGGCGCTGGACCTTTGAGCAGGTGGACCTGGTCGAAGACCACGGGCGCTTCTACGGCAAGAATCCCTCAGACCGGGCCATGGGGCTGGCCGTCCTCACCGACGCCAACTCCACCCGCTCCTACGCCGAGGCGTACTACGCCGGCCTGCGGGTGTGGACCAGGGAGGCCCAGGAGCGGGGGCTGATCGAGAACTACTGTAGCTGTTACGAAGACGGCGAGGCGGGCAAATTTGCGCCGACTACCACTCAAGGCCTTCTCCAGCCGGGGAAGTAGAAAGGCGTGTCGAGATGAGGAGGTTCACACTTTTGATCGCCCTGGGCTGCTGGTGCCTAAGCCTGGGGAGGGTGGAGGCGGCCGAGTTGCCCGATCCCATCGCCTTTCTCCAAGGCCGCGACGCCCAGGCCCAGGGCATCGTCAAGCAGGCGCCCACCGGGCCGCTGCCGGATTCGCTCCAAACGCAGTTGGACAACCACATCAACGAGGTCTTCGACTTCGGCGAGTTGAGCCGCCTGGCCCTGGGCGCCGAGTGGGACAAACGCAGCGCCGCGGAAAGGCAGCGTTTCACCGAGGTCTTTGGGTCCATCATCCGCGAGAAGAACTACGCCAGTTTCCTGCGCTACTACCGCGAGGGCAAGATCACCTACCAGGAGAAGCAGGTGGAAGGGGAGCGGGCCACGGTGAAGGCGGTGGTGCCCCTCAAGCAGGAGCAGGTGGCCATCGGCTACCTGCTGCGGGCCGGGCAGGGACAGTGGCGGGTCTTCGACCTGCTCATCGACGGGCACAGCACCGCCGACGCGTACCAGCGGCAGTACGCCCGGTACCTTCAGAAGCACACCTACGAGCAGCTCATCCAGCAACTAGGCAAGCAACTGAATGCCCTGCGGCAGGTGAAAAACTGAGCCCCCAATGCGTCTCGACTACCGGCGCCTCGTCCACTACGTCCATCACCACCACCTGCGCATCATCCTGCTTGCCCTGCTCCTCTCGGTGGGGGCGGGCTACCTTGCGCTGCAACTGCGGATCGAGACCGACTTCGCCAACCTGCTTCCCAAGGACTACGTCAGCGTCCACGAGCTGAACCGCATCAAGGAGCGGGTGGGGGGCATCAGCCCCCTGATCATCGTCGTCACCGCCGAGGATCTGTACGCCGCCGCGCGCTTCGTCGACGTCCTCGCCGATTCTCTCGAAAACAACCCGCTGATCACCGGCGTGGTCAGCCGCCGGCAGGACCGCGACTTCTTCCGCCGCAACCGCCTGCTCTACATGGAGCGGGCCGACCTCGACGAGGTCCACCGGCGCTTGGCCGACTACATCGAGGAAGAGAAGCTTAGGCAGTCACCCCTGTACGTGGCCCTCGACGACGAGGAGCCGAGTTTGGACTTCTTGGACCTGGAGGCCAAATACCACAGGAATGGCGAGCAGAATGGGGTGGAGCGCGACTACCTGCTGACCGTCGAAAAGAATGGCATCACCCTCACCGTGTACCCCGCCGAGGGAACCACCGACATCAAGTTCACCCGCCGGCTGATGGCCAGCATCGACCAGATCATCGCCGACCTGCAGCCGACCAGCTACCATCCCAGCATCCGCTGCGTGTACCAGGGCACGGTGCGGAACAACGCCAGCAACTACGACGCGGTGATGCAGGACATGAAGCTCACCTCCCTGCTGAGCCTGCTGGGGGTGCTGGGGCTGATCTCGCTTTACTTCCGCCAGCTATGGTCCTCAATCTTCGTCGCCATCCCCCTGGTGATGAGCCTGGCCTGGACCTTCGGCCTGACCTACCTGGTGATCGGCAACCTTAACCAGATCACCGTCGGGCTTTTCGCCATCCTCTTCGGTCTGGGCATCGACTATGGGATTCACGTGTTTGCCCGCTACCGCGAGGCCAGGCGTCGGGGACTGGAGGTGGAGGCGGCCCTGGAGGAGACGGTGCAGCACACTGGCACCTCGCTGACCACCAGCGCGATGGCCACCGCGGTGGCCTTCTTCTCGATGATGACCGCCGATTTCCGCGGCTTCTACGAGTTCGGTTTCATCGTCGGCACCGGCATCCTCTTCTCCCTGGTGGCGATGATCGCCGTCTGCCCGGCCTTCATCGTGCTGGCCGAGCGCTGGCACCTGGTCCGGCTCTGGCGGCAGGAAGCGCCGGCCCACCTTTTGCGGCGGGGGCGCTATCCCCTGCCCTGGGTGACCATCGGCATCGCCGCCCTAGCCACCGGCTACGCCTTGTACCACCTGAACAAGGTGGAGTTCGAGTACGACTTCCAGAGGCTGCAACCCACCTCGCCCAAAACCGGCTTCACCCTTCCCGAGGAAGTGCGCGAGATGCGCTCGCCGGCCATCGTGCTGACCGAGAATGCCGCCGAGGCGGGGGAGGTGGTGGCGGTGCTCGAAAAGCGCAAGGCCGCCGTCGGCGATTCTTCGGCCATCGGCATCGTGCGTAGCGTGTACTCGGCGCTGCCGGCCGAGCAGGGGGCCAAGCTGGAGATCCTCGGTCGCATCCGCCAGTTGCTGGCCGACGAGGAGCGTTTCTTCTCGGAAGAGCAGCGGGCGCAGGTGGACTCGCTGAAGCCCTATTTGGAGGTGCGCGAACTGCGGCTGGAGGACCTGCCGGCGGACCGAACCAAGATCTTCCGCGGCAAAGACGGGCAACTGCTCAACTTTGTGATGATCACCTCCTCCCTGGCACTGCGCGACGGCCGCAACGCCATCCGCTTCGCCGAGGAGGTGCGCGACATCCCCACCCCTTCGGGCAAGCTCTTCCACGCCTCGAGCTCCCACATCATCTTCGCCGAGATGCTGGAGCTGATGGTCAGCGACGGGGTCAAGGCCATCGGCCTCACCCTGCTGATCGTCTTCATAGTGCTCTACGCCGACCTGCGCCGCCTGCGCGACACCCTGCTGGCCCTTACCCCTTTGCTGACCGGGCTGATCTGGGCCACCGGGATCATGTACCTATTCAACATCCGCCTGAACTTCTACAACATCATCGCCTTCCCCACGGTGATCGGCATGGGCATCGACAACAGCGTCCACATCTTCCACCGCTACCGCGAGGAAGGGCCCGGCTCGATGCGCCTGGTGCTGCGCACCACCGGAGTGGCCCTGATCGCCACCTCAATGACCAACATGGTCGGCTTTGCCGGCTGCCTGTCCGCCCACCATCCGGCCCTCACCGCGATCAGCACCCTGGCCCTGATCGGCATGAGCTGCTGCTTCGTCACCTCGGTGACCCTGCTGCCGGCGCTCTTGCAGTGGGGCGAGGGGCGGCGGGCTGCCCCGCCGACATAAAAAAAGGACCGGCCCCGCTATGGGAACCGGTCCTGGCGCGTGCTTCCGGGGTCGGCCTATATTATGGGGCCGCCCGGAGCGTTGGAGCGGGAGACGGGACTCGAACCCGCGACAACCACGTTGGCAACGTGGAGCTCTACCAACTGAGCTACTCCCGCAAAAATCAAAAGAAATTACATTGAAATTACGAGGAGGAAATATAAGGATGAGGCCCAGGCCCGTCAAGATCTGGACCCTGGCCGGCGCCCTGTTTTGCGGGGCCGGCTGCCAGGGCGCCGAGAGCCCGCAGGCGCCGCAGGCCCGCTGGCACAACAACCAGGGCGTGGTCTACATGGACCAGCACAACTACAGCCGCGGCCGCGACGAGTTCAACCGGGCAGTGGCCCGGGACCCGCGATACGCCAACGGCTTCGCCAACCTGGGTATCGCCTACTTCAGCCTGGGCAAGTACGACAGCGCCCTGGTGGCCCTGCACAGCGCGCTCAAGGCGCAGGCCGACCATCCCCACGCCCTCTATACCCTGGGGCTGATTTACCTGGCCCAGGGCAAGGAATACGACAAGGCCCTCCAGGTCTTCTCGGCAGTGCGCCAGCGCGACGGCGACGATCCCCTGGTCCATTACTACCTGGGCAGGGCGCAGGAAAAACTGGGCCGGGCCGAGGAGGCCGCCGCCGCGTACGAGCAATCCATCCGCCTCGATCCGCACAATGTCTCGGCCTACTACGCCCTGGCCCAACTGCTGCGCCAGCAGGGCAAGCAGGAGGAGTTCCAGCGGATGCTGGGCGCCTTTAACCAGCTCCAGCAGGCCGGCAACGAGGGGGTCAGTTCCTCGTACCAGGGGCAGGGCAAGTACGCCGAGGTGGTCACCGACGCCGGCGGGGTGGCCGCTGCCCGCGACGACGCCCGGGGACCGCTGGCCTTTGCCACGCCCCCGGCCGCCCCGGAGTTGCTGCGCTTCGCCGCGCTAGGGGACGTGGACAGGGATGGGGATCTCGACGTGCTGGCCGGGGGCCAGGGATTGCAGTGGCACCGCAACGACCAGGGCGCCTGGACCCCGGCCCCGGCGCCGGGCGGGGCTTTTGCCGACGCGGTGGTCGCTGACTTCGACAACGATCAGGACTTGGATCTGGCCCTGGCAGGGGGGCAGGCCCTGCTGGTGCGCGGGCAGCAGGGGGGCTGGGGCGCCGCCGAAACCATCGGGGTGGGGGCGGACCGCCTGGTGGCCGCCGACGTGGACCACGACGGCGACCTGGACCTGCTGCTCCTGTCGGGGGGGCCGACCCGGTTGTTGAGCAACGACGGGACCGGCAGCTTCGCGGAGATCGGGGTCAAGGCCGGCCTGGGCGCCAGCGCCGGAGGGCGGCAGGCGGTCTTCTCCGACTTCGACAACGACCGCGACGTGGATTTTGTCGTCGTCCTGGCCGGGGCCGCGCAGTTGTATACCAACAACCGCGACGGCACCTTTGCCGATATCGCCGGCGAGGTGGGCCTGGCCGGGCTGGACGCGGCCGACCTGTGGGTGGAGGACTTCGACCAGGACGGTTACATGGACCTGGCGGCGCTGAGCCCCGCCGGACAGGTGCAGGTCTACCTCAACAAGCAGGGGCGCGGGTTTGGCCCCCAGGCCCCCTTGGCGATGGCCGGGGAGGGCAAGGCGCTCTGCGGGGCCGACTTCGACAACGACGGGGACGTGGACCTCTTGGCCGGCGGCTCGTGGGGCTTGCAGCCCCTGGTCTGGCGGGAGGGGAAATTCCAGGTGGAGGGCTCCGCGCTCCAGGCCGGGGCCGCAGGGGCGCTGGCCGCCGAGTTGGATGGCGACGGCCGTCCCGATATCTGGGCGGGGGGACAGGTGTGGCGCAACCAGACCCAGGGAGGCCGGTGGATCGAGGTGGCCCTCCAGGGCCTCAACAGCAACCGCGCCGGGGTGGGGACCAAGGTGGAGGTGAAGACCACCCACCGCCTGCAGAAGCGCGAGCTGCGTGGGGGCGGCCAAGACCCGCAGGTGCTCCACTTTGGCCTGGCCGAATCCGACTCGGTGGAGTTCGTGCGCCTCCTGTGGCCCGGCGGGGTGCGGCAGACCGAGCTGGCCACCGGGGCCGGCCAGCGCCTGAGCCTGACCGAGCTGAACCGCAAGGGCACCTCCTGCCCCATTCTTTATGCGTGGGACGGGCAGGAGTTCCGCTTTGTCACCGACATCCTCGGCGGGGCCATCGTCGGCTACCTGCTGGCTCCCGGCGAATACTACCCGCCCGACTCGGACGAGTACGTGCGCCTGGGTCCCCTGGCTCCCCTGAACGGCAGCTACGAGCTGCGCCTGGCCAATCAATTGGAGGAGATCATCTACCTGGACCAGTTGCAACTGGTGGCGGTGGATCACCCCGAGGGGGTGGAGGTCCTCCCCAACGAGCGCCTGCTCAGCGCCCCGCCCTATCCAGAGTTCCGCCTCTACCCCCTGTCCCGGTTGCGGCCGCTGCGGGGGGCCACTGACCAGCGCGGGCGGGAGGTGGGTCCGGTGTTGCGGGCGGTTGACGACGAGTGGTACGGGGATTTCGGGCACACCGAGATCCACGGCTACGCCCAGGAGTACGCCCTGACCCTGGACCTGGGCGACCTGGGGGCTCACCATCACCCGGTGCTGGTGGGGTATGGCTGGGTGGATTACGCCCACTCCTCCTCCAACTGGGCCGCCGCCCAGCAGGGCTTGCAACTGCGCCCGGTGCGCCTGGAGGTGCCCGGACCCGATGGGGGTTGGCGGCTCATCACCTCGGACATGGGGGTGCCTGCCGGCCTGCCAAAACACATGGTGTACGACCTGAAAGGGGTGTTTGAGAGGAGTGGCGACTACCGCGTGCGCCTGAGTACCAATACCCCCGTGTACTGGGACCAGTTCCTGGTGGGGGAGGCGGAGGAGGCGGCCCCGGCAGTGCAGCGGCTCCTGCCGGCGCAGGGGGAACTGCGCTGGCGCGGCTACCCGGCCCACACCGCGATTAAGGGCACCTTCGCTTTCCGCTACCACTACGACCAGCTCCAGACCGAGGCCGACTGGGGCACCCACCAGGGGGCCTTCACCCGCCACGGCGAAGTGACCGAACTCTTGCAGGCGGCCGATGACCGCTTTGTGATCATGTTCCACGGCGACGAGGTGAGCGCGCGCTTCGACGCGGCCGCCCTGCCGCCCCCGCCGCCGGGGCAGCGGCGCTCCTTCCTGCTCTACGCCGACGGTTTCGGCAAGGACATGGATTTCCACTCGGCCCACTCCCTGACGGTGGAGCCTTTGCCCTTCCACGGCATGTCCTCCTATCCGTACCCGGCCGGGGAGTCCTACCCCCTCGACGAGTCGCGCCTGCTCTATCTGCTGGAGTACAACACCCGGCAGGTGAAAGGGCATTACGACTAAGGTAGATGGTCAAACGCGTCTTCATCTGCGCCTTCTGCTGCCTGCTGGTCCTCAGCCTGGGGCCGGCGGCGGCGTACTTCGCCTTCAACGACAACCTGCCCGACCTCGACGAGTTGGAGCGCTTCCAGCCCAAGCGGGTCAGCAAAGTCTTCTCCGCCGATGGGCAACACCTGAAAAATTTCCTCGAAGAGGACCGCGAGATCCTCTCCTACGAGGAAATACCCCAGGCGATGAAGGACGCGCTGATCGCCATCGAGGACCGCCGCTTCTTCGACCACTGGGGCATCGACATCTGGCGCATCTTCGGCGCGGTGAGGGACAACCTGCTCTCTTTTAGCCTGACCACCCAGGGGGCCAGCACCATCACCCAGCAGTTGGCCGGCAACCTCTTCAAGAAGGTGGGGCGGTACCGCAGCACCGAGTCGGTGCAGGCGGTGAAGGCCACCTTCGTGCGCAAGATCCGCGAGCAGATCACCGCGGTGAACATCGAGCGGCTGTACACCAAGCAGGAAATCCTCACCATGTACCTCAACACCGTGACCTTTGGCCACAACCGGTACGGCCTCAAGTCGGCGGCGGGGTTCTATTTTGGCAAGGAGGTCAACCAGCTCAACGTCGAGGAGTGCGCCCTCCTGGCCGGCCTGCTCAAGGCGCCCACGGCCTACAGCCCGGTGCGCAGCCTGGAGAAGGCCCGTGAGCGGCGCAACGTGGTGCTATACTCGATGGTGGAGACCGGGGCCCTCAGACGCGGGGTGTACAATACCCTCAAGCGGACCCCGGTGGCCCTCAGTCAAAACCGCCGGGCCGAGACCTATGGCATGGCCCCCTACTTCATCGAGGAGTATCTGCGCCAGCAGTTGGAGCGGGAGTTCGGGCAGGGGTTGTACCAGGACGGCCTCAACGTCCAGACCACCATCGACTCGCGCCTGCAGCGCGTCGCCGAGAAGGTGCTGGTCGCCGAACTGGCCGAGGTGCAGAAGCGGGTAGACGAGTACCTAAATGGACAGCGAGGCCCGCGGCCCGACTCGGCCATCGTCCAGGGGGCAATGGTGGTCATGGACCTGCACAACGGCCAGATCCTGGCCATGGTGGGGGGGCGAGACTTCGAGGAGAGCAAGTACAACCGCGCCACCCAGGCCCTGCGCCAGCCCGGCTCGGCCTTCAAGCCCTTCATCTACACCGCCGCCATCGACAACGGTCGTTTTGCCATCGACCTGGTCGAGGACAACGCCATGAGTTTTCCGGAGCCGGACGGCAAGATCTGGAAGCCGGAGAACTACGACAAGGAGTTCAAGGGGACCATCACCCTGCGCCAGGCCCTCAAGGAGTCGCGCAACTTGGCCACCATCGCCCTGGCCAAGGACATCGGGCCGGACCGGGTGCAGCGCTACGCCCAGCAGATGGGCATCACCACCCCCATCGCCCCGGTGCTCTCCATCGGGTTGGGGACCAGCGCGGTGCACCTGCTGGACCTGGTGGCGGCATATTGCGTCTTCGCCAACAAGGGCATATACCACGAGCCGGTGGGCATCCGGAAGGTGCTGGGGGAGGAGGGCAACGTCTTGTACGAGCCCCCCAGCTTCAGCCGCGAGGCCCTCAACCCGGCGGTGGCGGCGATCATGACCGATATGCTACGCTCGGTGGTGGCAGAGCCGGGAGGCACCGCGTATCAGCGGGCCCAGGAACTGGGCTTCAAGGTAGCGGCGGCGGGCAAGACCGGCACTACCGACAGCTATGGAGACGCCTGGTTTGTGGGGTTCACCCCGCACCTGGTCGCCGGGGTGTGGGTGGGCATGGACGACCAGGCGCTGAGCCTGTGGCCGCGCCAGTCCGGGGCGGTGGCGGCGCTGCCGATGTGGCTCAAGTTCATGCAGGAGGTCTACCGGACGGTGGACCCGTACCGGCGGGACGCGGGCAAGGGCTTCGAGTATTCGGAGGATCTGGTGATGCGCCTGCCGGTCTGCCAGGACAGCCACAAGCTGGCCACCCGGTACTGCCCGCGGCAGCAGGAGGAACTTTTCGCCAGGGGCGGCGCCCTGCCCGACCCCTGTCCGCAGCACGGCCGGGGCGGGACCCCGGGGCGGCGGCAGCGCTTTTAGGAAAGCCCTAGTCCTCCAGCTTGAACTTGGTGGGCTTGCGCTTGCGCTCGCGCTCCTTAAACTCGGCTAACTGCTTCTCCGCCTCCTTGAGATCCTTCTCCAACTTGTTGATCTCGTTCTGCAGTTCCCCGGTGCTGCCCTCTGCCGAGGCCGCCCCCTGCTGCTCGCCGGCGGTGCGCGACTCGTATTCCTGGATCTCCTTCTTGGCCATCTCCGCCCGCGGCTTCAGGGTGGCGGAGGTCTTGAAATACTCCTGGAGGATCAGGAGCGCGAAGCCAACGGCTCCTGCGGCGATAGACAAAAATACCACGGCCATGTGTGCGCCTCTACAGGTCAAAAGGGTTCGGCATTCAGAGTTCTTGCATCAGTTTGGCGACGCGGGCCGCGTAGGCCGGGTCCATGTTGCCCATAATCTTGGCCATCTGCGCCGGTTGCAACTGCTTCATCAGCCGCGCCACGGTGGTGTCGCTCAGTTCGGCATTTTGTTGCAAGATCTCGGCGGCGTTGGCCGCCTTGATCTTGTTGAAGAGCACCGCCATGTTCTTGAGATTCTCCTCCTGCCGCAGTTTGAGGGTCGAGTCCACGTCGCGGCCCAGGAGTTGGTTCTGGGTGGCCAGGCTGTCGGCGATGGTGGTGATCCGCAGTTGTTCGCTGAGCAGGCTGTCCTGAAGCTCCCGGGTCCGCTTCAATTCGGCCTCGTAGGTGCTGTTGTAGTGGCTGGCCGTCTCAAGCAACTCATCGAGTTCGTCGCTGCGGGTGGCGAACTCCTCTACCACCCGGGTGGAATCGTGGGGCGGGGCGGTGATAAGGGATTGCAACTGCTCCGAGTTCTTCACCGTGCCGGTGAAGAAGAGCATGGCCGCCAGGGCGGCGATGAAGGAGGCGAACATGCCGATGATGAGCAGAGGCACCAGCAGAAATTTCACGGGGCGACCTCATCAAGGAATGAAGAAAATATAAAACAGTCCGCCGAGGATGCTGGCCGAGAGACCGCGCTCAATGCCCTTGTGGCGGTCCTCCACCCGGGTGCTTTTGAAGAGGGCGGAGGCAGTCTGGGCGCCAGCCCGACCTGGAGGAACCTCGTCGGCCTGGTACGCCTGCGCCCGCCGCGCCCAGAGGAGCCGGTGGTCCGGGTCTTCGAGGCGCAGGTACAATTCGCCGTACGCCTCGCGGCGCTGCCGGCCGGCAAAGGGGTTCCAGCCCCCGGACCCTGGCGCGTGGATCACCCGCGAGTCGGCGAGGCGGTAGTGCAGGGCCGCGGCGCTCGGCTCCGGCTTGAGCAACACTTCGTACCCCCGGCGCAGGAGGGCCGCCACCAGGGCGTCGTCGAGCACCCAGTTAAGGTCGGACTTCTCCAAGGGCTCCAGGCAGACCCTGGCGCCTGGGGCCAGGGGCAACTGGCCCAGGGCGTCGTCGAGGGTCTGGACAAAGGCCCGGCGCAATAGCTCCAAATCCGTGGGCGGGCCGGCCTCAGTCTGGTCCACGGGGGCGCCTGCGCTTTCGGCCACCCGCAGAAGGGCCTGGCCGGCGGCGGGGATAAACTCGGTGCGCCCGGCCGGCCTGAAGGCGGCGTTCCAGTTGAAGGGGCCGGGGCGCTGCGGGGTGATCTCCAACTCCAACTCCAGTGCCTGGCCGGGAGGCAGGGACCCGACCCCCTTGACCGCTACCTCGCGTTCGAGGAGCAGGGCCTGGCCCTGGCTGTGGGCCGCTACTCGCGCCCCGGTGAAGGCGGCGGGGATTTCGAGCCGCCAGGCGTCCAGGTCCAACGGCGCCTCCCCGGTGTTCTGCAACCGGCAGCGCACCCGCCCAGGGGTTCCCTTTTCCAGCCAGGTACCGCCCAGCACCTCCAGTTGGACCGCCGGGGCGGCCATCACCTGCAGGGGGCTGGTGCTGACCGGCGAGCCGGCGACCTGGGGGCTGCCTGCCCGACCCTGCACCACCAGGGGCCCGGCGGCCTCGGCCCCGATGCGCCCTTGCCAGACCAGGGTGTCCCGGGCGCCCGGGGCCAGCGGGGGGCCCCAGCGATGAGCGCCGGCTGCGGGGGCGACCAACAAACCCTGGGGCCATTCCCAGGCCACCTGGGCCAGGGGGCGGGTGTCGGCGTTGTACACCTCGGCCTCCAGGCGGACCTGCTCACCGGCAAACACCGCCTCCGGGCGCAGGTTCACCTCCACCTGCAGGGGGGGGGCCACCAAAAGCCTGGTGACACCGCCCGGAGCGAGGTTGGTATCGGCGGTGGTGCTAAGGGCGCCGCGCCAGACCAGCGGGGCAGCGCTTTGGACCAGCAGGGTGAGGTGCAGGGTATCGACCCGTTCGCCGCCCAGGGGCCGGTCCCGGTAGTCTATCTCGATGGCCGTTTTGGTCAGGCGGGCCCGGCCCAGGCTCGAATGGACCTGGCGTAGCAGCGCCGACCCCGGCTCGCAGTCGAGGCGGGCATTGAGCACGGCCTCGCCGTCGCCAGCGAAATAATGCAAGTAAAGCGGCAGGGACTGCTCGACGCCGGGTCCAGCGACGGGCTCCTCGCCGAATCGGGGGGCCAGACTGGAGCGGGCCTGGGCCGCCTGACCGACCAGAAGCGCGCCCAGCAGGGGCCCCCAGAGGGTTAGGCGAAATGGACTGAAGTATGGCAAATTTCTTTTTTACTAATACTTAAAGATAAATCTCCGTAGCTGTCAAGGCATTTTTGCGCCCTGGCGGACTGGTCTGACCAGCGCCGGGGCCGCCCTTGACGCGGGGTGGCAGACCTGCCTAGCTTACAGGGAACACATCCGCCGCCAAAACCTCCGATGCTGATCGCGTTGGCCATCCTGCTGGGCCTGGGCCTGGCGCTCTTCCTGCTGCCGGTGCTCATCGCCCTGCGGGTGGAAACGCCGGGGCCGGGGGGGCAGCTCGACCTGCGGCTGAGCTGGGGTTTCTGGCTGGGCGGGGCCGGGGTGCAACTGCGCCTGCAAGGTGGAAATTGGCAACTGCGCCCCCTGCTCCTGGGCCTGGCCCTGCCTTTTCCCCGCCTGCGGCTGGCCGGCGGGGAGGAGGAAATCCCGCCGCCGGCAGCACCGGAGGCGCCGGTTCCACCGCTGCCGGAGGGCAAGGCCGCGGGGCCCCCGCCCAAGCGACCCGAGTTGGGGCGCCTGGCCAGGGAGGGGTTCCGGCCGGCGCTGCGCCTGCTCCGGCGCCTGGCCGGCACCCTGCGGTTGCGCCGCCTGCGGCTGCAGGGCCGTTTCGGCCTGGCTGATCCGGCGGCCACGGGGCAGGTCTTTGGCTGGTTGCAGGGGGCGCGGGGGCTGCTGCCAGGGCGGCTGCGCTTAGAGTTGAGCCCCGATTTCGTCCACCAGGGAGTGCGAGGCACCGCCCACCTGGCGCTTCACTTTTACCTAGGCGCGGCCCTGTACCTGTTGGCCTCCTTTGGCGCCCGCATTGCCTGGCGCTGGTGGGGCTTGCGGCGGGCGGCCCGGCGGCCTACCACCCCTTCCACGCGGAGATAGCAGATGCCGTCCTCGATAGAAACCCTCATCGAAAAGGTCATGGGCGAACTGCACCGCATCGTGCAGACCGAAACCGTGATCGGCGAGCCGGTGCAGGCGGGCAAGGTGACCCTCATCCCGGTGTCGCGGATCTCCTTTGGTTTCGGGGCCGGCGGGCAGGAGGGCAAGGGGCAGAGCGGAACCGGCGGGGGGGCCACGGTGGAGCCCATCGCCTTTGTGGTCATCGACGCAGAAGGGGAGACGCGAATTCTGACCCTTAGGGACAAGGAGGCGTCGCTGGGGCAGTTGGTGGGCCTGGTGCCCGAGGCCCTGGCCAAGATCCGCAAGTTCATGGGCAAACGCAAAAAGGAGGGCGAGGAGGAGGGGACCGAGCCCGAAAGCACGGTGGGGGAAGGGCGTTGAAATGGCGGTGGGTAAGAGGGCAAACTCGCCTGGGCCGTGGTTAAGGTGGGAGCGGTGGGGCTATTGGCCTGGCCCAGACTCGCCCGTAGGAGGCCCGGCCGGCCGATGGGCAAGGGTGAGGTGCTGGTGAAGCCGGGGGGACTCGGGCTACACCCTGGGGGACGGGATCATGGCCATGGGCGAGGTGGCCGCCCAGGTGCTGGAGGCGGGGCAGAGCGCGGCGGTGGCGCGGCCGGCTAGTGGTGGTTGCGGTCGGCGGGGAAGAGTTTGAAGTGACCGTCTAGCAGCAGGTGGGTGTACCAGCCCACGGTGCAGGCCACAAGGAAGATGAGCTGCCCTGCCAGGAGTTCCTGCACGTTCTCCCAGGAAAAGCCACTGAACCAGGTCTGGCGGGCCCGCCAGTACTCGAAGGCCGCGCCCAGCAGCAGGGGCACCAGCAGGGGGCTGATCTTCCAGTGGGTCCAGCCCCGGTGGTGGTCCAAAAGGGGCAGGACGGCCAGGAGCCCCACCAGGGTGGCCAACTGGTAGTCCTCGGTCCAGCCCAGGTACACCAGGGCGGCGAAGACTAGGCGGAAGAACCAGCGCTGGGGCACCGAGGAGGTATCAAGGTCGGGGAAGAGGGAAAAGGCCACGGTGGTGCCAAAGGCCCAGCCCCAGGTGTGGTAGTCCTGGGGGGGCAGGTACCCCAGGCGGGCGGCGACGGCGGTCAGGCCGGCGCCGGCCAGCACCCCGCCGATCAGGTGGCCCTTGAAGGTCATCCGGCCGGGGCGGCGCGCCGGCGGCGCTCCTGGGCCTGGTAGAGCTGGCCACAGGCCGCGTCGATGTCGCGGCCCCGGCTCTCGCGCAGGGTGACGGCCATGGGGGTGTGGTTTTCGAGGAGTTGCCGGAAGCGGGCGATGCGGTCAGCAGGGGGCCGGCGGAAAGGGGTGTCCTCGGCCAGTTCGTTGTAGGGGATGAGGTTGAGCTTGCAGGGCACCCCCCGGGTGAGTTCGGCCAGGCGCAGGGCGTCCTCGTCGGCGTCGGTGACCCCCTCCAGCAGCACGTACTCGAAGGTCACCCGCCGGCCCCGCAGAGAGAAGTACTCGGCCGCGGCGTCGAGCAGTTCGGCGATCTTGTACTTGCGGTTGATGGGCATGAGCTGGTCGCGCAGTTCGTCGGTGGTGGCGTTGAGGGAGATGGCCAGCCCAAGATTCAGGTCCTCGCGGGCCAGGCGCCGGATGCCGGGCACGTACCCGGCGGTGGATACCGTCACCTTGCGGCCGCCGATGGCCGGGCCGTGTTCGAGGCGCATCAGGCGCAGGGCGCGGACCAACTCCTCGTAGTTGAGCAGGGGTTCCCCCATGCCCATCATCACCACGTTGCTCACCCGCTCGCCGCGTTCGGCCAGCAGGGCCCGGCCGACCTGGAGCAGTTGATCGACGATCTGGGCTGCCTTCAGGTTGGCGATGAAGCCCATGCGCCCGGTGGCGCAGAACTTGCAGTCGAGGGGACAGCCCACCTGGGAGGAGAGGCAGGCGGTGCGGCGTTTGCCGTCGAGGATCAGCACCGACTCGACCCGCTCGCCCCCGGGCAGCTCGAAGAGGAACTTGATGGCCTGACCGCCGGGGGAGAGCTGGCGCTCCACCTCCCGCAGGCGGCTTAGGGTGGCCCTGGCTTTGAGCTGCTCGCGGAAGGCCCGGGACAGGTTGCTCATCTGGTCCACCTCCTCCACCCCCTTGCCGTGAATCCAGGAAAGAAGCTGGCCGGCGCGGTATTCCTCCTGGCCAAGTTGGCGGACCAGGGTGCGCAGCTCCTCGGGCAGGAGGCTTTTGAGGTCGAGCAAGGACGGGGGCGAGGAAGAGGTCATCGGGTGTACACCGTGGGGAATTGGGCTTGACGCTTCTGCCACAGGGCCGTATCATTTATAGGAATACGAAACCTGTTATCTTTAATAATAACAACACCTGGAACCTGACGTCAACGCCGCCGCCCTCCGGAGGTGGCAAGGGGGTGTTTTTGTTTCCAGCCGAAGATGAGCCACTGCGCCAGCGCCTGATGCGGAGGTTCTTCCGCTCTTCCAGCGCCCGGTTTTGGCTTCTGGCCAGTTGTTTGCCCGCCCTGACGGTCCTGCGCCTGGGGGTCATCTGGCAGCCAGCCTCCTCCCCCGCGGACCTGCCCGCCCCTCTGGAGCCCCTGGCGTTGGCCCCCGAGCCCCAGCGCCTGACCCGTACCCTGGGCGCCGACGATTCGATCTACCAATCCCTCAAACGCCAGCCTCTCGAGGAGAGCCAAATCGCCGAACTGATCCGGGCGATCACGCCGGTCTTCAATCTGCGCTCCGATTCCCGGCCCCTGGACCGCTATACCCTGACCCTCGACCCGGAGGGGGTGGTGCAGCGCTTCGAGTACCTGTCGCAGCGCGAGCCGGAGCGGCCCCTGGTGGTAGAGCGGCAGGTGGGCCGGCTGGTGGGCCGCCGCGAACTGCTGCCCCTGGAGAAGCGCACCGAGGCCATTGAGGTGCGCATCATCGACAATCTGTCCAATGCCCTCGCCGACGCCGGCGAGGGGGCGGAGTTGACCGACCGGATCGCCGACGAGATCTTCGGCTCGGCCATCGACTTCACCCAGGACCTGCGCCGGGGGGACCGGCTGGGCATCGTCTGCGAGAAGTACTACCAGAACGGCCGGTTTATCCGCTATGGCGAGGTGCTGCTGGCCAGGTACACCGGCGAGAAGGTCTCGCAGTTGGGGGTGTCCTTTCAGAATGGCGCCGGCCCCAAGCACTATTACGACGCCCAGGGTAACTCGCTCAACCGCCGCTTCATCAACTATCCTCTTCCCTTCCGCGGCATCACCTCCCGCTTTAACACCTCTCGTTTCCACCCCATCCTCAAGAAGTCGCGGCCCCACCTGGGTACCGACTACGCCGCCGGCCACGGCACCATGGTCTGGGCCACGGCCAGTGGCCGGGTGGTCCACGCCGGCTGGAGCGGGGGGTACGGCAACATGGTGGAGATCGACCACGGCAACGGGTACCGCTCCCGGTACGGGCACCTGAGCAGGGTAAGTGTGCGCCAGGGGCAGCGGGTGGACCAGAAGACCCCGGTGGGCCTGGTGGGGGCCACCGGGCTGGCCACGGGCCCCCATCTCCACTATGAGCTGATCAAGAACGGCCGGCACCTCAACCCAGAGCGGGCCAACCGGGACCTGCAGGGCGAGCCGCTGCAGAAAACCCTCCTGGCCCAGTACGCCGCCCACCGGGACCAGTTGCTCGGCCTCCTGGCCGGTAGCACCCACCTGGCGGTGCACGCGGGCCCGGCGGCGGGCGCGGTGGAATAAACGTGGCCGACGACGAACAGTTCGTCGACCAAGTAGAAGCGGTGGCCGAGGCCGACGGCCGCTACCATAAGGCCGCGTACCTCTTCCTCTACGAAGCCCTGCGGCACACGGTGGAAAGGACCGCCAAAGCGGAGGTGCCCAGGGACCAGAAGCACGTTTCGGGTCGGGATCTGCTCCGGGGCATCAGCGAGTACGGCCTGGAGCAGTTCGGCCCCCTGACCCGGTCGGTCTTCGCCCACTGGGGCATCCACCAGACCAGCGACTTCGGCCACATGGTGTTCAACCTGGTCGAAGCGAGGTTGATGAGCAAAAGCCCCCAGGACTGCATCGAGGATTTCCTCGGCGGGTACGACTTCGCCGAGGAGTTCGCCTGGAAGAAGCGCAAGGCCCAGTTCAGGCGGCAGCCCGCCAACTAGTCGTTCCCCCTCCATGCAAATTGCCTATTTCGACTGCTTTTCTGGCATCAGCGGCGACATGGTGCTGGGTGCGCTTATCGACGCCGGCCTGGAGTTGGCCCTCCTCCAGGCCGAACTCGACAAACTCGCCATCCCCGGAATGAGCCTAAGCGCCAAGCGCACCAGCCGGCATGCCATTGCCGCCACCCTGGCCAGCGTGCGCCTGGGGGGCGAGGCCGTGGCCCCGGCGCAGGAGCACCACTTCGAACCCCTGCCGGCGGCGCAGGCCAAGCGCGTCTTGCTGACCGCAAAGGGCCGCGCCCCCGGCCACGAGCACCATCAACTCGGGGGCATCCTGGCGCGTATCCGCAACAGTAGATTGGACCCTCTGGTGGTGGAGCGGTCCTGCCGCATCTTCGAGCGCCTGGCCCAGGCCGAGGCCCAGGTCCACGGTCTGCCCCCCGAAGAGGTCCACCTGCACGAGGTGGGCGCCCTGGACGCGGTGGCCGACATCGTCGGGGCAGTGGCCGGGTTGCACCTCCTTGGGGTGGAGAAGGTCTATTCCTCGCCCCTGCGCGATGGCACGGGCTTTGTGCGCTGCGCCCACGGCCGTTACCCGGTGCCGGTGCCTGGGGTGCTGGCCCTGTGCAAGGACATCCCGCTGGAACAGACCGAAGTTCGCGCCGAGCTGGTGACGCCCACCGGGGCGGCCATCATCACCACCCTGGCCAGCGCCTGGGGGCCGGCGCCGCCCTGCCGCCTGGAGCGGGTGGGATACGGGGCAGGGCGGCGCGAGCTGGAGGAGATCCCCAACGTGCTGCGGGTGCGCCTGGGCCGGCTCGACGAGGCGCTGGGGCAGGAACGGGCAGTGCTGATCGAGGCCAATATCGACGATATGAACCCCCAGGTGTACGGGTACCTGAGTGAGCGCCTGCTGGAGCAGGGGGTGCGCGACGTGTACCTCACCCCGGTGCAGATGAAGAAGGGCCGGCCCGGCACCCTGCTCAGCGTGCTGGCCGGCCGGGAGCAGGTGGAGGCGGTAGCGGAACTGCTGCTGGCCGAGACCACCACCCTGGGGGTGCGCTTCCACCCGGTGGAGCGCCGCGTGCTGGAGCGCAGCAGCCTCACCGTGGAAACGGCCTACGGCCCGGTGCGTCTCAAGGTGGGCCACCTGGGGGAGCGGCGGCGCTACGCCCCCGAGTACGAGGACTGTGCGCGGTTGGCCCGCCAACACCAGGTGCCTTTGTTGCGGATTTACGAGGCGGCGCGCGCCGCGCTGCCAAAGGAGCGAGAGGGATGGTAGCCGCAAGGTGCGCCGCGCTGCTCTTGGGCATGATGCTGGGCAGGGCCGGGGCCGAAAAGGAGGCCGTAGACAGCCTGCTGGTCGAGCTGGTGGGCGAGGACCGGGTGGAACAGGCGATGGAACAGGGTCTGCTGGACCAGTTGGTGCAGGCGGCCGGGCAGCGGCAGGCCGCCCGGGAGGGGCTGCTGGCCGAGATGGGCTCGCTGCTGGAGCTGCCCGCCGCCGAGTCGGGAAAGCGCTTCGCCCTGGGAGACGTCCACGGGTTCCTCCACGTGTACGAGGAGCGCGAGGACGGGCGCTGGGCCGAGATCTGGGTCAGCGAGTACCTGGAGGGCAGAATCGGCGGGCTGGCGCTGGCCGACGCCGACGGGGACAAGAGGGAGGAGTTGATCATCTACACCGAGCAGGGGCGCTTCTTCTACCTGGACCCGGCCACCTACCAGGCCACCTGGAGCAACCCGCCCCACGAGTACCAGCGGCTCAACGCCATGCTGGTGTGCAACCTCGACGAGGACGAGGCCCTGGAGCTGGTCTTCTGCGCCGACGGCCGGCTGGTAATCTACGACGGCCGCGACCATTTCGAGGAGTGGCGCAGCACCCAGGCCGACCTGGGCAGCACCCAGATCCTGGTGGGGGACGTGGACGGGGACGGGGCCGAGGAGATCGTGCTCAACGACGGCTATGTCTTTGACGCCCGCTTCCGCGACCTGGAGTGGCAGTCGCCCGAATCCTTTGGCGAAAGGCTGGGCCTGCGCGACGTGGACGAGGACGGCATCCCCGAGGTGATCGGGGAGTTCCAGGGGCGTTTTCTGCGCATCTTCGACATCGACCTGCGGCGCGAGAAATCGGCGCGGCACTGACTATTGACACCCGCGGGCAAGGCGGCTAACTTGAGCCCTGAAGCGCGGGATGAGGGCATCATCCAACAAGGAGAGGGACCATGGCGAGAAGACCTGTGACACTCTTTACCGGCCAGTGGGCCGACCTGCCCCTGGAGAAGCTGGCCCAGATGGCCAGCGAATGGGGGTACGACGGCCTGGAATTGGCCTGCTGGGGCGACCACTTCGAGGTGGACAAGGCCCTTGAAAAGGACGGCTACTGCAAGAGCCGCCACGATATCCTGGCCAAGTACGGCCTCAAGGTCTGGTCCATCAGCAACCACCTGGTGGGCCAGGCGGTCTGCGACCTGATCGACGAGCGGCACAAGGCCATCCTCTCCCCAAAGATCTGGGGCAACGGCAAACCAGAGGAGGTGCGCCGGCGGGCCGCCGAGGAGATGAAGAAGACCGCCGCCGCGGCCCAGGCAATGGGGGTCAAGGTGGTCAACGGTTTCACCGGTTCCTCGATCTGGCATCTGCTCTACGCCTTTCCCCCCACCAGCCCGGCGATGGTGGACGCCGGGTACCGGGAATTTGCCGACCGCTGGAATCCCATCCTCGACGCCTTCAAGAAACACAAGGTGCGCTTCGCCCTTGAGGTACATCCCACGGAGATCGCCTACGATATCGTCACCGCCGAGCGGGCCATCGCCGCCCTCAAGGGGCGCAAGGAGTTCGGCTTCAACTTTGACCCCTCCCATCTTTTGTGGCAGTGCGTCGATCCCGTGAAGTTCATCTACGAGTTCGGCGACCGCATCTACCACGTCCACGTCAAGGACGCCATCCAGACCCTCGATGGCCGCGCCGGCATCCTGGGCAGTCACCTGGGCTTTGGCGATCCGCGCCGGGGGTGGGACTTCCGCTCGCCGGGCCGGGGCGGGGTGGATTTCGAGGAGATCATCCGCGCCCTCAACAACGTCAAGTACAAGGGCCCCCTCTCGGTGGAGTGGGAGGACTGCGGCATGGCCCGCGAGCACGGGGCGAGGGAGGCGTGCGAGTTCGTGCGCGAGATGGATTTCGAGTCCTCGGGCGTGGCCTTCGACGCGGCCTTCGCCAAGTAGGACCGCCGCCTGCGGCGGGGATGGCCTCCGGCAGGGCTGCCGGGGGCCATCTTGCGTAGCGGACCGCTCATGTCCCCAACCGGCATTCTGTGCCTGATCCTGCTCTGGGTCGGTGCGGGGGCGGCCCAGGTGCCGCCCCCGGCCGCCGCCCCGGCCGACACTGCCCTGCAACGGGTGATTGATCAGGTGCGCCAGGTGCTGGTCGGCCCTCGGGAACTGGCCTTTGCCCAGGTGCTGCTGGGGGCCCAGGTGCTGCGCGATCCCCGCGACACCGCCTTCACCGACGTGGTGGTGCGCTTCGATCCGGGGCGCTTCCGCGATCCCCACCTCAGCGAATACCCCCTGACCTTCGAGGATCAGTTCATATTCTGGGGCAAGCGCCTGGCCCTGTACTCCCAGGTGGTCTCCTGGAAGGCGGGCCGCTTCTACCTGCACGAGGTGGCCAGCGGCCGCCACGCCTGGGTGGGACTGGCCGATGCCCGCCTGCTCCTCCCGCCCTACGGCGCCCCGCCCAGGGCCAAAACCTTTGCCGCCTGGCTGCCCTACATCCTGGCCGCCCCCCGCGGCACTGAGCCGCGCGCCCTGGGGCTGTGGCGGCAGCTGATGCGGGAGGAGTCGCGGGAGGCGGTCATCTACCAGTGGCAGGCCGCCCACTTGGACACCGCGGCGCCGGCCGACTCGGCGGCCGCCCCGTGAAGGCGGGGCCCTGGCTTTTCCTGGGACTGTGGGGCCTGGCCTGCGCCGCGCCGCCTGCCGATGTGCTGGTCTTTGGCAGGGGCTCCGACTCGGTGGGCCTGGACCCGGCCCTGGAGAACGATGGGGAATCCTTCAAGGTCTGCGATAATCTCTACGAGACCCTCGTCACCTACGACGAGCAAAGCACTGCCATCCGGCCGCTCCTGGCCCACTCCTGGAGGGTGAGCCCGGACCGCCTGGTCTGGACCTTCCATTTGCGCAGTGGGGTGAGCTTCCACGACGGCACCCCCTTCAACGCGGCGGCCATGCTATTCTCCCTGGGAAGACAGTTCTACCCCGATCATCCGCACCACCAGGTGCGAGGGGCCTTCAAGTACTGGAAGGACATGGGCATGGACGATATCGTCGCCGGCATGGAGGCCCCGGACGACTCGACCTTCGTAGTGCGGCTCAAGGAGCCCAACGCCCCTTTCCTTTCCAACCTGGCGATGAACTTCTGCGCCGCGGTCAGTCCCAGGGCGGTGGAGCAATACGGCGACGACTATTTTCGACACCCGGTGGGCACCGGGCCCTTCCGCCTGGTGGAGTGGCGCAAGGACGAGCGGCTGGTGCTGGAGCGCCACGAGGGCTACTGGGGGGAGAAGGCGCGGCTGCGCCGGCTGATCTTCAAGCCGGTGCCCGATCCGTCGATGCGCTTCCTCGAACTGGTGACCGGGGCGGTGCAGGGCATCGATGACCTCAACCCCGAACTGATCCCCCAGGTGCAGGGGGACCCGAGCTTGCGCCTGCTTACTCAGCCGGGCATGAACGTGGGCTATCTGGCCATGAACATGGACAAGCCTCCCTTCGACAATCGGCTGGTGCGCCTGGCGCTGAATTGCGCCATCGACAAACAGGCGCTGGTGGACCACTTCTACCAGGGCCTGGCCCAGGTCGCCAAAAACCCCATCCCACCCACCATCTGGGGCTACAACGACACCCTCGCCGCATACCCCTATGACCCGGAGCGGGCCAAAGAATTGTTGGGCCAGGCCGGGTTCCCCAATGGCTTTGAGACCGAGCTGTGGGCCATGCCGGTGTCGCGGCCGTACATGCCCCAGCCCGACAAGATCGCCCAGGCCATCCAGGCCGATTTGGCCAAGGTGGGGGTGAGGGCCCAGATCGTGCAGTGGGAGTGGGGCACCTATTTGGACAAGTTGGGCAATGGCGAGCACCCCCTGGCCCTCCTGGGCTGGGTGGGGGACAACGGCGATCCGGACAATTTCCTCTATGTGCTGCTGGACCTGGCCGCGGCCGAGAAGCCGGCGGCCAACATCGCCTTCTACCGCAGCGAGGAGGTGCATCAACTCCTGTCCGAGGCCCGCCGCCAGCCCGACCAGGCCGCACGAGCCCACCTGTACCGGCGGGCCCAGGAGCTGATCCACCGCGACGCCCCCTGGGTGCCCCTGGTCCACGCCACCCAGACCATCACCTTTGCCCGGCCAGTGCAGGGTTTTGCCCTGCATCCCACCGGCAGCCACTGGTTCCACCGGGTTTCCCTGGACCGCTGAAGATGCGGCTCTTTATCCTCAAGCGCCTGGCCCTGGCCCTGCCCACCTTTGCGGGGATCTCGGTGCTGGTCTTTTTGATGATCCACCTGGTCCCCGGCGACCCGGCCCAGATCATGCTGGGGGAGCGGGCCGACGCCCAGAGCGTGGCGGCCCTGCGGGCCGAATTGGGCCTGGACCAGCCCCTGTACGTGCAGTTCACCCGCTTCTGCGCGGACCTCTTGCGGGGGGACCTGGGGTACTCACTGCATACCCACGAGCCCGTCAGTGCCGAGCTGGCGCGGCGTTTCCCGGCCACCTGCGAGCTGACCTTCTGCGGCATGCTCCTCGCCGTGGGCCTGGGGGTGGGGGCCGGGGTGCTGGCCGCGGTGCGGCGCGGCGGGCTCCTGGATTACCTGTGTATGGTGGGGGCCACCGCCGGCATTTCCATCCCCATCTTCTGGCTGGCGCTGATGCTGGTGCTGCTTTTGGGGGTGCAAATGCCCCTGCTGCCCATCTCGGGCCGGATCTCGGCCCACCTCGACTTTGTCCCCCGCACCCACTTCTACCTGCTCGACGCCCTGCTGGCGGGGGACTGGAGGGCCCTGGGAGACCTGCTGCGGCACCTGGTGCTGCCGGCCCTGGCCCTGAGCACGGTGCCCCTGGCGGTGATCGCCCGCATGACTAGGGCCAGCCTTTTGGAGGTGTTGGGGGAGGACTACGTGCGCACGGCCTGGGCCAAGGGCCTGCGGGAGCGGCAGGTCATCTGGCGCCACGCCCTCAAGAACGCCTTCATCCCGGTGCTGACGGTCATCGCCCTGGAGTTTGGCTACCTGCTGGGGGGGGCCATCATCACCGAGACGGTCTTCTCCTGGCCGGGGGTGGGGCGCTGGCTTTTTCTGGCGGTGCAGGCCCGCGACTTCCGCGCCGTGCAGGGGGGGGTGCTGCTCCTGGCGGGGGTGTTCATCATCGTCAACCTGATCGCCGACCTGCTCTACGCCTGGCTGGACCCGCGGATCAAGTACGAGAAGTAGGAGCCCTAGAGCCGCACCACCCGGCCCTCCCGGGCAGAGATGCACAGAGCTTCCAGCGCGGCGATATTGCCCCGGCTGTCGGCCAGGGGGACCAGGGGCGCGGCCCCCTCCAAGAGGCAGGCGACCACGGCCTCGACCTCGTCCTGGTAGGCGTTGACCAGGGGGTAGGTCAGGACCTCTTCCTCCATCTGGGAGGAGGCGTCCCCAAAAGTGCCGGTGGCGCGGGCGGGCCGCAGGCGGCTGAGGCGTACCTGGGAATCCACCCCCACCTTGTTGAGGTAGGGCAGGTCGAGGTGGATGGCCCCGGCGCTGCCGATCAGATCGACTTCGGCCTGGGGCACGGCCTGGAAGCTGGAGAAGAACTGGGCCAGGGCGCCGCCGGCAAAGTGCAACTGGCCGGCAAAGCTCAGATCGACCCCGCCCTGGCCGGCGACCTGCCAGCCCTGCACCTCGATGGGCTCGGCCCCTAACATGGCGCGGGTGAAGCTCACCGGATAGCTCCCCAGGTCCCAGATGGACCCCCCGCCCAGGGCCGGGTCCAGGCGGATGTCGCCGGGCCTTTCGAGGGGGAAGGTGAAGGTTCCCCGGATCAGGCGTACCTCGCCGATGGCGCCCCCGCTGAGCCGCTGCCGCAGTTGCAGGGTCTGCGGGTGGTAGCGCATCATCACTGCCTCTTGCAGGAGGACGCCGTGGCGCTGGGCCGCCTCGGCCATGTGGTCCACCTCCGCCGCGCTCAGGGCCAGGGGCTTTTCGCAGAGGATATGCTTGCCCGCCGCGGCCGCGCGGATGGCCCAGGGGGCGTGGAGGGCGTTGGGCAGGGAGAGGTAGATGGCATCGACCTGGGGGTCGGCCAGGAGGGCTTCGTAGCTGCCGTGGGCGCGGGGGATCTGCCACTGCGCCGCATAATGCTCGGCGTGCTCCTGGCCGCGGCTGCTGGCCACGGCGAGCAGTTCGGAACGGGCAACACTGCGGAAGGCGGGAATCAGGCGCTCGTTGATCCGGGCCGTGCTGAGCAGGCCCCAGCGTATGGACCGCGATGGCATGGCAAACCCCTTTGGCCAAGATGGGTGTTCCCGGTTGGCCCCAATGAATATTGCCCCGGAGCCCCCGGTGTCAAGGAGACCCCGGATTGCGGGGCCCTCGTTATATTTTACCAAACCACCCTCAGCCAGGAACGCGATGGGAAAGAAACCACCGAGCAAGCAGGAGATCCTCGAACTGGAACCCTACACCGGCCTGGGCCTGGAGCAGGTCCGGCTGATCGGCAGCGCCGAGGAGGCGCAGCAGGCCCTGGTGGAGATGGGGGCGCACGGGGCCCTGGGCTTCGATACCGAGTCGCGGCCCACCTTCGTCAAGAACCAGCGCTCATGCGGGCCACACGTATTGCAGTTCGCCACGCCGGAGCGGGCCTATATCTTTCAGTCCCACCACCGCGAATGCCACCCGGCCATCGCCGAGGTGCTAAAGTCGGACCACATCGCCAAGATCGGCTTTGGCCTGAGCAACGACATCCGGCACATCGGCGATCGCTTCGGCATCGAACCCCAGGCCATCGTCGATCTCGACCGCGCCTTCATGGACCTGGGATACAAGAACCAAGTGGGGGCCCGGACCGCCATCGCCATCCTCTTCAACAAGCGCTTTGCCAAGTCCAAGAGCACCACCACCTCCGACTGGTCCAACAAGGTGCTCTCCGAGAAGCAGCTCCTCTACGCGGCCAACGACGCCTACGCCGCCATCCAGGTGTACCGCGCTCTGAAGAAGCGCCCGCCTCCCGCCGGCCCCACCCGATAAGCTGCAAAAAGAAAGCCGGCCCCCCTGGCGAGGGGCCGGCTCGTATTTGTGCGGAGGGCTCAGACCTTGGTCCAGGCGCCCTTCTTTTTGGAACTGGCCACGGCCGCGGCGACGAAGCGCATGCCGGCCACGCCCGCGTCCACGCCCGGGTGGGCAAAGGGGGCGGGGACCCTTTCCTTGCGGCGCCGGCGGATCATGAACTCCATGCTCAGGTGCAGGTTGGCCAGGGCTTCGAAGAAGTCCTCGTGGTGGCCGGCGGGCATGCGCAGGTAGGGCTTCACTGAGTCGGGGATATAGCCGAAGTTGGCCCCCTGCCAGTAGACCTCGTCGTGGGCCCCCCGCCGGAGCAGCAGGGACTCGGCCTGCTCCTGGCGCCATTCGAGGGAGCCCTTGGTGCCGAAGACGCGGAAGCCGTTGTCGTTCTTGTAGCCGATGGCGATCTGGGTGGCGGTGATCAGGGCGGTGGCACCGTTTTGCAGCTCGGCGACGACGTTGAAGTCGTCGTCCAGCACCCGGCCCTTGACAAAGGTGTTGAGGCGGGCCGAGACCCGCTTGACCGCCAGGCCGCTGACCCAGGTGGCGGCCATGAAGGCGTGGGTGCCGATATCGCCGCCGCAGTTGGAGAGACCCGTCTTCTTGGGGTCGGTGCGCCAGGATGCCTGCTGCTGGCCGGATTTTTCGAGGGCGGTGGCCAGCCAGCCCTGATTGTACCAGGCTTCGACCTTGCGCACCTCGCCGATCTCGCCCTGGTGGACCAGCTCCCTGGCCATCATCATCATGGCGTGGCCGGTGTAGGTGTGGGCCAGGACGAAGGGCACCCGCTTGCGCTTGACCAGGCGGGCCAGGTCCTGGGCCTCGGCCACGGTCATGGTCATGGGCTTTTCGCAGAGCACCGGGATGCCGGCCTCGACAAAGGCCCTGGCCGGGCCGTAGTGGGCGTGGTTGGGGGTGACGATGGTGACGTAGTCGAGCTGCTCCTTGCCCTTGAGGCAGGCTTCGAGCAGGGCCTGGTACGAGGGATAGCCCTTGATGCCGTAGTCGCGGGCCGCCTGCATGGCGGCTCTGGGGTTGCTGCGCAGGGCCCCGGCCACCAGCTCGCGGCTGGCGTCGAGGGAGATGGCGCGTTTGTGCACGCCGCCGAAGAAGCTGCCCGGACCGCCGCCGCCGATCAGGCCCACTCTCAGTCTTGCCATGGACTCAGACTCCTTGTCTTGGGGTGTATTGCCCAGACAATTTACTCCAGGGGCTCCAGCCGGTCCAGGGGAATGCCGCGGGTGAAGGCGGCGGGCTCCAGGCCGGTATCCGGTTCCCAGGCGCGGTATTCGAGGAGCAGGGCATTGGTTCCCTGCCGCAGTTCCACCCGGCCCGGCAGGTAGTGGTCACCCATCCGCCGGTACTCTCCCAGATGGCGGGTCAACAGGGTTTCGCCTTCGGCGCCGAGCAGCTCCTCGAGCGTGGCAAAGCCGCGCCGGGTGTCCAGCCACAGGCGCCGCCTCGGGGCGCCGGCCAGGTGGGCCAGGGAGTGGCCGGGTCTGGGCCGGGTCAGGGAATCGAGGGGGGCCGGGGCCACCAGGCCCAGCAGGGCGTAGCGCAGGTCGTACCCGGCCAGGTCCAACCCCAGCAGCTCCCCGGCCAGTTCCGCCGAGTAGGGCCCGCCCCGCCAGTGGCCCTCCCCGTCGCCCACTACCAGGGAGTCGCCCCGCAAGAGGACGGTGAAGAGGTGGACGAAGAGGGGGCCGCGCACCTCGACGCGGAAGAGGTCGGGCGGCCTGAAGAGCAGGGCGGCGCTGGCGTGCTGCTTTCTTCCAGCCTGCACCAGGGTGAGGTCGGCGGCGGCCCTGAGGTCGCCGAGGGAGGCCAGCTCGCGGTGGGTCTGGTCGAGGAGCTGCGCGGGGTCCTGGGCCGGGGTCCAGCCCTGGCGGGCGAGGGGGGCGCAGCCGGCCAGCAGCAGCAGCAGGCAGCGGGCGAGGCGCATCAGGGGGTGGTGAGGGGCTGGAGCTTGTGCTGGACCGTGGCGTTTTCCGGGACCAGTTCCAGGGCGCGAAGCCAGTGCTGGCGGGCCTCGCCGTGGCGTCCCAGGGCCTGGGCCACGTCGCCGGCGTGGTCGAAGATCACCGCCTGTTCCTCGCCCTGGTAGGTCTCCATCTTGGCCAGGGCCTGATCGAGGTGTTCCTTGGCCTCATCGAGGCGGCCGAGGCGGAAGTAGGCCCATCCCAGGCTGTCGAAGAAGGCGCTGTTCTCGGGCTCCAGGGCCACGGCGCGCTGGAGCAACTCCACCGCTTCATCGAGGTGGATGGCGCGGTCGGCGTAGAGGTAGCCCAGGTAGTTGAGGGCGTAAGCGTCGTTGGGGTTGAGGCCCAGCAGTTGCTTGAAGGTGGCGATGGCCTGCTCCAAGTACCCGGCCCCGGGCCGATGGCCGGCGGCCTGCTCCAGGCAACTGCCAAGGTAGAAGAGGCTGTAGGTGTCATCCTCGTCCAGTTCGGCGGCCCTTGTCAGTTGCTGGATGGCCGGCTCCCACTCCTCCAGCTTCTGCAGGGCGATGCCCCAGTGGAGGTGGGGCTCGCTGTCGAGGGAGTCGAGGGCCACGGCCCGCTCGAAACAGCCCAGGGCCTCGCGCCAGCGCTTCTGCCGGCCCAGCACGATGCCCCAGCGGATGTAAAGCTCGGGGTCGGGGGGCTGGACGCTCAGTCCCCGGCGGTAGACCTCGACGGCCTCGTCCCAGCGCTCCAGTTTTTCAAGGGCAAAGCCCCAACGGACGTAGAATTCGGTGAGGTGCGGGCGCCGCTCCAGGCCCTGCTGGTAGGCGGCGGCGGCCTCCTCGTAGCGGGCGAACTTTTCGCGGGCTGCCCCCAGGAAGAGGTAGAGTTCGCTACTGTCGGGCATGGCTTCAAGGGCCTGGGCCATGATCTCTTCGACCCGCTGGGGGTCGCCGCTCTGGAGGTAGTAGCGGGCCGGCTGCAACCAGCCCTCCGCGGTGTTGGGGTGCTGGCCAACGATGTGCTCGAAAAGGCGGGTGGCCAGCGGGTGCTGCTCGATCTCGGCCAGGGTGACGCCCAGCCGGTAGAGGAAGGAGGCGTCCGGGTCGGACAGCACCTCGTCCACGGTGCCCACGCGGGCCAAAAGCTGGGCCAGCGCGTAGAGGGGGTTTGGGCTGTCGGGCAGGAGTTGCGCGGCCTGGCGGTAGCAGCGGATGGCCTCGGCGCGCTGGCCGCGGGCCAGGTACAGGTCGGCCATGCCCAGCCAGGCGTCCTCGGTGTGGGGGGCCTCCTTGATCAGCTTGCGGTAGATGGCCTCGGCCTTGTCCTGGTGGCCGGTACGGGTGAAGATGGCCGCCACGTTGGCGCGGGCCTCGGGGGGGGCGTCGTCGCGGGAGAGCAGGCGCTCAAAGATGCGGGTGATGCGCTGCTGGTGGCCGGCCTCCAGGTAGATGCGAGCCAGGATGGAGTAGAGCGGCCAGTTGTCCGGCTGCAGGTCGAGGATCGCCTCCAGCTCTCCGGCCGCCCGGAGGTGGTGGTCCTGGCGCTCGAAGAGGCGGAAGCGCAGGTAGCGCATGGGCAGTTGCCTGGGGTCCAGCTTTAGGGCCTTGCGCGAGAAGGCCTCGGCCATCAGGAAGTCGTCCAGTTCCTCGTAGTTGTAGGCCAGGCGGCCCAGGATGGTGGGCGAGGTGGGGTCGAGGTCCGCGGCGTTGCGCAAGGCGACGATGGCGGCGTGGTAGTTCTTCTGTTCCTCGGCCACCTTGGCCTTGACGAAGTAGTGCATGGCCCGCCTCTGCAGGGCGGTCTGGTCCGGGGCAAAGGGGCCGCGGCTGGCCGGGGCGGCGCAGGCGGCCAGCAGGGTCAGCATTAGGAGGACGGTCTTCATCGGCGCCTCTTCGCGCGGGAGTCGAGGGCGTCGCGTAGGCCGTCGCCGAAGAGATTCAGGCCCAGGGCCGCGGCGAAGATGGCCAGGCCGGGGAAGGCCATCACCCAGGGGGCGCGCAGGAGCAGGTCGCGGCTGCCCGAGAGCATGGCGCCCCATTCGGGTGCGGGGGGCTGGGCGCCCAGGCCCAAAAAGCTGAGGCCGGCGGCGTCGAGGATGGCGGTGGCCAGGCTGAGGGTGGCCTGGACCACGAGGGGGACCAGGCAGTTGGGTAGGATAGCCCGCAGGAGGATCTGGCGGTCGCTGGCCCCCAGGGCGCGGGCGGCCTCGACGTAGTTAAGCTCGCGGATGGAGAGCACCGCCCCCCGCACCAGGCGGGCGAATTGGGGGATCAGCACGATGCTGACGGCGATCATCACGTTGTCGATGCCTGGGCCGATGACGGCGACGATGGCGATGGCCAGCAGGATGCTGGGGAAGGCCAGCATCAGGTCCATCAGGCGCATGATCAGGCTATCGGTCCAGCCGCCCCGGTACCCGGCCCACAGGCCCAGCAGGATGCCGGCGCCCAGGGCCGCGGCGATGGCCAAGAGGCCCAGGCGCAGGGAGATGCGCGCCCCGTAGAGCAGGCGGCTAAGGATATCGCGGCCAAACTCATCGGTGCCCAGCCAGTGGGCGGCGGAGGGGGGCTGGAGCCGGCGCTGGAGGTCCTGCGCCAGGGGATCGGCGGGGGCCAGCAGGGGGGCCAGGAGCGCGGCCAGGGCCAGCAGGGCAAGCAACCCGCCCCCGGTGAGGGCCAGGGGCTGCCGGCGCATAGACTGCCAGAAGGGGGAGGACACGGAGGGCACGGGGCTCAGGAGATGGCCGGTTGCTGCTTCTGGGAGAGGAGGGTCTCCACCAGCAACTGGAACTGCTGCAGGTTTACCGGCCTGTCGAGGAAGGCGGCGAAGTTGTGTTTCTCGACGTCCTCGGCGTCGGCGTACCCCGAGACCGCCATCACCGGCATCTTGATGTAGGTGATCACCAGGTCCAGCTTCTCGGAGTGGATCAGGTCGAAGGCGATTTTGCCGTTCTCGGCCTCGAAGACCTGGAAGGCGGGCAGGGCCTTCTTGACGATGTTGCGGAAGCCGACCTCGTCGTCGGCGATCAGCACCCGCGGAATCAAGTCTTGCATTGTTCCTCGACGTACAGTTCCAACTCGCCCTGCTCCAGCCCCTTCTGCTGCAATGCCAGTTCCCGGGCCAAGTGGGCGCGCTTGCCCTGGGCCTCGATGTGGCGCTCCAGCTGCTGGGCGCGGCGGTCCGCCCGCTCGAGGTCGAGTTGGAGGTTGCGCAACTGGGCGTTGTCGGCGTCGAGCTTGTCGGAAAGCACCTGGATGATATTGAGGTAGATCTGGCCCTGCATGGCCTGGTCGTTGCGCATGGCCGCGTCGAGGTGCGGCTTGCTGAGGACGAAGATGTTGCTGGGCTGGATGGCCTGCACGGTGGCCGAGCGGGGCTGGGCGGTTATCATCCCCATCTCTCCCACGGTGGTAACGGGCTTGATGACGGCCACCTGGATCCCTTCGGCGGTGACCACTGCCAACTCCCCCGAGAGCAGGATGTAGAGTTCGTCGCTGAGGGCCCCGCTGCGGCAGATGAGTTGCTCGGCCTGGAAGACCTTGTGCATGCACAGCCCGAGGATCTTCTTGATCTTGGGCGGTTCGAGCCCCTTGAAGAGGGGGATCTTGCGCAGCACCTGCAACAGGGTCCTGTCGCGGTTTTCGCGAGGCATTGATGCTCCGGAGGCGAGGAGAACCCTACCAATATACAATCTGGGAGGGGTGGTGCAATCTAGTCGGGCCGCAGCACCAGCATGGCCAGGGGGGGCAGGAGCAGCGAGAGGGACCAGGGCCGGCCGTGCCAGGGCACTTCCTCGGCCTCCAGGCCCCCGTCGTTGCCCCAGTCGCCGCCCCCGTAAAGGGCCGAGTCGGTGTTGATGAGTTCGCGGTAGTACCCGCCCCGGGGCACCCCCACACGGTAGCCCTCGCGCGGCACGGGGGTGAAGTTACCGGCAAAGACTAGCACCCCTTCGCCCTGGGCTTCGCGGCGCAGGAAGGTGTAGGCACTGTTTTCGATGTCCTGGCAGTCGAGCCACTCAAACCCTCCGGGGTCGGCGTCGGTGGCGTGCAAGGCCGGGTGGTCCCGGTAGAGCCGGTTCAGGTCGGCCACCAGGGAGCGCAGACCCTGGTGGGGAGCCTCTTCCAGCAGGTGCCAGTCCAGGCTCTGTTCGCAGCGCCATTCACTCCACTGCCCGAACTCGCCGCCCATGAATAGCAGCTTCTTGCCCGGATGCCCGTACATCAAGCCGAGGAGCAGGCGCAAATTGGCGAACTTCTGCCAGGCGTCGCCGGGCATCTTGTCGAGGAGGGAGCGCTTGCCGTGGACCACCTCGTCGTGGGAAAGGGGCAGGACGAAGTTCTCGTGATAGGCGTACAACATGCCAAAGGTGAGGTCGGAGTGGTGGTACTTGCGGTGGACGGGTTGCTTAGACATGTAGCGCAGCACGTCGTTCATCCAGCCCATGTTCCACTTGAAGCCAAAGCCCAGGCCTCCGACGTGGACCGGCCGCGAGACCGCCGGCCAGGCAGTGGACTCCTCGGCGATGGTCAGGGCCCCCGGATAGCGGGCGTAGATCTCGGTGTTGAGCTGGCGCAAAAGGTGGATGGCCTCCAGGTTCTCGCGGCCCCCGTGCTGGTTGGGGACCCACTGCCCGTGGGGGCGCGAATAGTCGAGGTAGAGCATGGAGGCCACCGCGTCCACCCGCAGGCCGTCTACATGATAGTGGTCCAGCCAGAAAAGGGCGTTGGCGAGCAGGAAGGTGCGCACCTCGTTGCGGCCAAAGTTGAAGACGTGGGTGTTCCAGTCGGGGTGGAAGCCCTGGCGGGGGTCGGCGTGTTCGTACAGGCAGGAGCCGTCGAAGGTGGCCAGGCCGTGGCCGTCGGCGGGGAAGTGGCCCGGCACCCAGTCGATGATCACCCCGATGCCGTGGCGGTGGCAGTGATCCACCAGATAGGCAAAATCCTCGGGCGGGCCGAAACGGGCGCTGGGGGCATAGTACCCGGTGATCTGGTAGCCCCAGGAGCCGTCGAAGGGGTGTTCGGCGATGGGGAGGAACTGGAGGTGGGTGAAGCCCATCTCCAGGGCGTAGTCCACCAGTTGGTGGGCCAGGTCGCGGTAGCTGAGGGGGTGGTTGAGTTCGGGTACCCGCCGCCAGGAGCCCAGGTGGACTTCGTAGATAGACAGGGGGGCCCGCCACCAGTCCTGGCGAACGCGGCGGGACATCCACTCCTGGTCGTTCCAGGTAAAGGCTGGGCGGCGCACCACCGAGGCGCTACGGGGGGGCAGCTCGCTGCCAAAGGCGTAGGGGTCGGCCTTGAGCAGGAGCCGGCCGTCCTCGGCCAGCAATTCGTACTTGTAGCAGGTTCCCTCGCCCAGGTGGGGCAGAAAGAGTTCCCAGATCCCCGAGGCGCCCAGGCTGCGCATGGGGTGGCGACGGCCGTCCCATTGGTTGAAATTCCCCACGGCGCTGACCCGCTGGGCATTGGGGGCCCAGACGGCGAAGTAGACCCCCTCCACTCCGTCCACCTGGCGCAGGTGGGCCCCCAGGTGCTCGTAGGCTTGCAGGTGGGTGCCTTCGTTGAAGAGGTACTGGTCGTAGCCGCTCAACTGCGGCCAGAAGGAATAGGGGTCGCGCCGGCCCGAGTGCAGCCCCTCCCCGTCCTCCAGGTCCAGCTCATAGGCAAAGGGTTCCTCGCGGCCGGCGCAGTGGGCCCGAAAGACCCCCTCGGGGTGGATAAGGGTGGCCGGGTACTGCTGATGGGTCCGGCGGTCCACCACGGTGGCAGCCCGGACCCCGGGCAGGAAGAGGTGTACGGCCACCCCGCCGGGTTCGCGGTGCATGCCCAGGACGCCAAAGGGATCGGGGTGGGCGCCCCCCAGCAGTTCTTCCAGATCGCGCGGGTTCATCGGCAACAGGAGTCCTCGTGGTGGTCGTGGTCGTGATCGTGGTCGTGATCGTGGGCCTCGTCCCCTTCCTCGTCGGCGTCGGCAAAGAGTTCGCCGACAAAGGCGCGGGGGCCCTGGCGCAGGAGGGCGGCCAGGAAGAGGGCGGCCACCCCGGCCAGGCACAGGTGCTGCACTCCGGACCAGAACCTCCCGTGGTCCGGGGCCAGGGGAAAGGTCTCCACCGCGGGCAGGGCTAGGTTGATCAGGTGGCCGAGGGCGATGGCGAGCAGGGCCATCAGCCCGCCAAAAGCCAGGGCGGCGCGGCGGCCATGCAGGCGGGAGAGCAGGAAGAAGGTGGTGAGATTGGTGGCCGGCCCGGTCAGCAGAAAGGCCAGGGCCGCCCCTGGCGAGACCCCTTTGTGGATGAGCACCGCGGCCAGGGGGGTGGCCCCGGAGGCGCAGACGTAGGTGGGGATGCCCAAGAGGGCGAAGAAGGCCACTTCGAGCCAGGCGGGCAGGGCCTGGAACCAGGCGTCGGCGATGAGGGGTTCCACCACCGCGGCCAAGGCCAGTCCCAGGAGAATCCAGGGGGCGGTGACCGCCACCACCTCGCCCAGGCCCGCGGCCAGGCCGTGCCGCAGGCGATTAAAAGCCCCCTGCCCCTGCGGGTCCAGTTCGAGGGCAGGGGCGGGGGAAGGCGGGATGGCCGGCAACAGGCGGCCCAGTCCCCAGCCGAGGGCCAGGGCGACAAAGGCGGCGCAGAGCAGGCGGGCCAGGGTGAAGGGGCCGCCCAGCAGCGGCAGGGAGAGCAGCAGGGCGTCGAGGCTCAGCTCGGGGGTGGCGATGAGAAAGGCCAGGGCCGCGGGGATCGGGATGCCCTGGAGCACCAGGCTGCGGTACACCGGAACCACCCCGCAGGAGCAGATGGGCAGAGGCAGGCCAAAGGCCATGCCGCGCAGGGCCTGAACTACTGGGGGGCCCTTGCCCAGCCAGGCCACCGAGGCCCTGGGCAGGAAGGCGTAGATCAGGCCGGCGCTTAGGTAGGCCAGGAGCAGGGCCGGTGCGCTCTCGCGGGCCAGGGCGAGGTAGACCTCGCCCACCTGGGTCAGGGTGGGCCCGGCATCGGCGGTGATGGCCCACAGGAGGGCCAGACCGCCCAGGGCCCCCAGCCCGGCCTGGAGGCGGGGCGCGCCGGTGTCGCCGGGGCTGATGGGGTAGGAGCGGTGCATGACCACGTGCAGGAGGGAGCCGCCCACCAGAGCCTGGAAGAAGCTGCGGCCCTGGTGCTCGACGGCGGCGGCCACAGTTTCGCTCAGCCAGAAGCCAGCCAGGGTGGAGACGGCGATCATCCCCAGGGTGGCCAGGGCCCTGGGCAGGCCGTACAGGGGCCGCACCAGGAACCACACCATCAGCCCCTCGGGCAGGCGGTGGAGGATGACGGCCATGGGCAACATGCGGTGGGACTCACCCTCCCCCTCGCCGTGGCCGCCCCCAAGGACCAGGCCGTCCATGAAGGCGTGCAGGGCCAGGGCGGCCAGCCCCAAGAGCAGGGCCACGGCGTGGACCTGGCGGGCCCGGCCGTGCAGGCGGTGTTCGAGCAGGGTGGGGGCCAAGAGGCCCACCAGGCAGGCCAGGGCCGCCCCCCAGCCGCCCAGGGCCACGCTTTCGGGCAGGACGTGCAGGAGCACCAGGCCGAAGATGGCGACAAAGACAAAACCGTCCAGGCCGGCCAACAGGGGGCTGGCGAAAGGGGCGGCCCTGGCGGTCTGGTAGAGCAGGGGGCCGGCGGCCAGGGTGAGCAGGCTGGCTGCCAGCAGGTAAATGCCTGGAATTTCTATCATAGTACAGCTAATCTATATCGCCGGGGGAAAAGGGGCCACCGCCAGGGCCGGCTTGCCGCCGGGGGGCCGAGTACATATCGTATTTTATATGGAGACCACACCCACCGCCGGCTGGGGCCTCTACCCGGTGGTCGAGGCTCGGATCGACCACCCCCGCCACCCCGGAGAACTGATTGGCCTGGCCCAAAGCGGGCAGCCCCACCTGGCCCAGGGGGCCTGCCGCAGCTACGGTGATGCCTGCCTGTACGAGCGAGTGGTATCCACCCTGCCCCTCCGGCACCTGCTCGAATTCGACCCGGCCCAGGGCCGGCTGCGTGCCCAGGCCGGCATCACCCTCGACAGCCTGCTGCGCTTCTGCGTGCCGCGCGGCTTTTTCCCGCCCGTCACCCCTGGTACCAAGTTCCCCACCCTAGGTGGCTGTATCGCCGCGGACGTCCACGGCAAGAACCACCACCGCCAGGGGACCTTGGGCCGCTTCGTCGAGGAATTGGAGATGGTGCTGGCCGATGGCAGCCAGGTGCGCTGCTCGCGCCGGGAACACCCTGAGCTGTTCCGGGCCACCCTGGGGGGCATGGGCCTGACCGGCTTCATCTATGCAGCCACCCTGCGTCTCAAGCCCATCGAATCCTCCTATATCTCGGTGCGCACGGTGCGGACCAGGGACTTTGCCGAAGCCTGCCAACTGATGGTCGAGACTCGGGACGAATACCTCTACTCGGTGGCCTGGATCGACTGCCTGGCTAGGGGCCGGGGTCTGGGCCGCAGCCTGGTGATGCTGGGCAATCACGCCCCGGCCCGCGGAGATGAGCCTCTGAAGCTGCATTCGTGCAGGCAGCGGCCGGTGCCCTTCAACTTCCCCGAGATCTTCCTCAATCCCTGGTCGATGCGGGCCTTCAACACCCTTATCTACCGGCACCAGTGGCGGCGGGAGCGGCAGCGCCTAGTCCACTACGATCCCTACTTCTATCCCCTCGACGCGCTATACCGCTGGAACCGGATCTACGGCCGGCGCGGTTTCTTGCAGTACCAGTTCGCCATCCCCTTTGCCGGGGGCCTGGAGTTGATGCGGGAGATTCTCGGACACATCGCCGCACAGGGGGCCGGTTCCTTTTTGGCGGTGCTCAAAACCTTTGGCCCCGAGGACGAGGGGGTGCTCTCCTTTCCCCTGCCGGGTTATACCCTGGCCCTGGACTTTCCTCTACGGGGCGGGGGGATCATCCGTTTCCTGCGCCAGCTCAACCGGCTGGTCGCCGGCGCCGGGGGGCGGGTGTACCTGGCCAAGGACGCCATTCTGGAGGAGGAGGATTTCGCCCGCATGTATCCACGGTTGGAGGAGTTTAGGCGGATCAAGAGGCAGTACGACCCCCACAATCAGTTCCGCTCCTGTCTGGCGGACCGCCTGGGGTTGCGGTGAGTCGGGCCCTGATCCTGGGGGCCAAGTCGGCCATTGCCCAGGCCCTGGCCCGCCGCCTGGCCGAGGAGGGCTGGGATTTGGTGTTGGCCGCCCGGCAGAGCGGGCAGTTGGAGCCCTTTGCCGCGGACCTGCGCCTGCGCACCGGTAGGGAAGTGCGGCTGTGGGAGTTCGAGGTCCTGGAGGGGGGGCAGGTGGAGGGCCTGGCGGCACGGGTGGCGGGCGAATGCGGGCCCTTTGAGCTCGGGGTGCTGGTCTTCGGCTATCTGGGGGTGCAGCGCCGCGCCGAGGTGGACCGGGCTGAATTGGCGCGGATTCTGCACACCAACTTCACCGGGGCGGCGCTAGTGCTTAGCGAATTGGCGGGGTATTTGGAGGGGAAGGGTGGGCCGGGTGGGCTGATCGGTATCAGCTCGGTGGCGGGGGACCGGGGCCGGCAGAGCAACTACGCGTACGGGGCGGCGAAAGGGGGGTTGTCGTTGTTTTTACAGGGGTTGAGAAACAGACTCGCCTCCAGCCCGGTGCACGTCCTGACCGTCAAACCCGGTTTTGTCGATACCCCGATGACCAGGGGCCTGGAGGGGCTCTTCCTAGTGGCCTCGCCGGAAAAGGTTGCCGGCGATATCCTGCGGGCCTATAAAAAGAAGAAAGACATCCTTTATACACCCTGGTTCTGGCGTTATATAATGTATTTTATAAAAAATATACCAGAGGGTATCTTTAAGCGCCTTAAGCTATGAGGTCGCTCAGGCGCCAAAGAAGAGGCTCAAGAGCAGGCTGCTGGCCGATCCTCCCAGAATCGCCCCGGCCCAGACCTGGGCCGGGGTGTGGGCCTGGAGCCGGAGCCGGGCCCACATCACCAGGGGCAGGGAGAGGGACAGGGGCCACAGGCTCCAGCCCGCGGCGGCCAGCACGATTCCCAGGCCGCCGCCCACCCCAGTGGCGTGGATGCTGATTTTCCAGAAGCGGTCGATCTGCCAGACCAGCAGCGCCATGCCACAGAAGGCGCTGCCGGCGCCCAGCATGGGGGTCGGCGCATTCACCAGCCACAGCACCACCAATCCCG